>SAMEA104315433__coassemble_340_pt1 | contig 23671 bp, 23 predicted proteins | sample SAMEA104315433__metabat2_low_PE_037 | metagenome-assembled genome bin SAMEA104315433 (sample SAMEA104315433) | gut metagenome | biome: Monkey gut; feature: monkey-associated habitat; material: faeces | place: China | collected 2013 | reverse complement strand
ATGTCCGTTCAGCTTTTGGCGCGCTTCGCGCGCCAAAATCCGAACCCATCCGGGCTCGGATCCCTAATGCATTTTCAAAAATTTCTGCAGCTTTTGTAACTTATCTGTTACAAGCATAAAATCATTCCAATTTTCCCCTAAAATAAAACGCTCTGCCGTAGCAAAGCGTCAACGCCTTTTAAAAACGAAAAAGTCAACTTCAAAACGCGACTTTTTTACAGAAAATTCAATTCTCAATAAACTCGAAATGCCGCCTTACAAGTAAGGCGGCTTCCGAATTCTGATCTAGAAAAGGATTAAAGACCGAGTTCTTTCACGACGGCATAAATGCCGCGCTTTTCGATCGTGCGCAGACCAGCGGCACTCACGCGAAGAGAAACCCAACGATCTTCTTCAGGAACGTAGAAACGCTTGTTGAAGAGGTTCGGAAGTTGACGAATCAACTTCTTACGGTTCGAGTGAGAAACCATGTTGCCAACGAGGGCGCCTTTTCCAGAAACTTCGCAAATACGGCTCATTGTATAACTCCGTGTTTTTAGTGGGCACAATTTTAGTTAATTAAATGCATTTCGTCAAGATGCTAATTCAGCAGGAAGCGGAAACTTGAGCTTTTCCTGCATTGTCACCAAATTTTCGACTTGAATTTCGGGCCATTGACTCGAAACCCAATGAACAACCTCTTGAACTAAATCTTCGGGAGTGCTCGCTCCGCTCGCAAGTCCAACAACGTCAATGCCTTGGAACCATTTCGCATCGATATTATCCACGCAATCGATCAGCCGCGACGGAATTCCGTGTTCCGTTCCAAGTTCTGCTAAACGATTTGCATTCGAAGAATTTTTGGAGCCGACGACCAAAAGCATTTGCACTTGATTGCAAAGAGAACGAACCGCCCCCTGCCGATTTCCCGTCGCATAACAAATGTCCCCGTGTGCTGGACCGACGATTTCTGGAAATTTTTGTCGAAGCGCGTCGACAATACCTTGCGATTCTGCGACAGAAAGAGTCGTCTGCGTAATATAGGCGAGTTTCACATTTTCGGGAAACGATAATTTGGCGACGTCTTCTACATTGCGAATTAACGTCATCGAGCCTTCGGGAAGTTGTCCCAAATGTCCTTCGACTTCGGTATGACCCGCGTGACCAATCAAAATAACATGGCGACCTGCTTCGTGATGCCGCTTTGCGCTCATGTGAACGCGCTGAACAAGCGGACACGTCGCATCCAAGATGCGAAGATTGCGTTTTTGCGCTTCTTTGTAAACGCAATCCGGAACGCCGTGCGCCGAAAAAATCACCGTTGAATTTTCGGGAACTTCCGAAAGATTTTCCACAAATATCGCGCCCGCTTCACGGAAACGTTTTACCACAAATTGATTGTGCACAATTTCATGGCGCACATAAATGGGCGAACCAAATTTTTCCAACGCTTTTTCAACGATGTGCAGAGCGCGATCTACTCCCGCACAAAATCCACGCGGACTCGCTAAGACGATTTTTTTCATACACTTTCCTTTTCATTTTTTGAATCCGCCGAAATCGTTGTGCGGACAAATTCCACAAAAGCATTATACGACGAAACGACTTTTTCGCGTTCATGCGCTAAGCATTGATAAACATTTTTTGTTTCCGGAAAAATCCGAGTTGCATAATCCGCGGGCTTTTGAATTTGCGCAATCGCGCCTTCGCGAAGAAGAGCTTCGACTGCGGCTTGTTGTCCGCGATAATGCGGGCCGATGCAAGTGGCAACGCCGAGTTTTAACGATTCCCAAAAATCGTGAACGCCGAGAGTCCGCGAAAAAGAGCCACCGATAATCGACGACTTTGAAAGATTTAAAACTTCGGTGAGTCTGCCGTATTCCGTCACCACAGAAACTGCGCCTTTTTTTAATTCAGGAAATTTCACCGTCGGAATTTTTTCGCGCAAAAGAACTTCGTTTAATTCAGAAACTTCTTCTTCAAATCGCGGAGCAAGAACAACCGTTTCATTTTTTTGCATCGCCATTTTTAGCATGGTGATTAACGCGCTTAATTCTTCGCGATGAAATGAAAGGAAAGTGGTATCCACCGGCGCATTTTCAATTTTTTTAATTTCTGTCGCAGACTTTGCCCACGGCAAAAGTTTCCAATCGCCGCCGACAAGAGTTTTCGCCGAAACCGCATAATCGCCCGCAGCAACAAAACGCGTCAAATCGGCACCCGATTGCATACTCACAAATCCGATGGCAGGAAATTCCGCCGTATCCACGCAGCGATAAAATCGTCCCGAAACGAGTGCGATTCGCGGTTCCGAAAATGCATTTCGCATCGCCATCAAATAGCCTGGCCACAATTCATTTTCGGCGAGAATAAGCATAACGGGCTTTACCGCCGACATAAAATTTTTCATCGCGGACTGCGTATCGAGCGGCGCAAGCGCCATTTGAATCGAAGATTTTTCTGCAATCGGTTTTAAAAAATCGAGGACTTCCACTTTTTGCGTCGTGATGAGAATCTGCGGAATTTCTGGAATGTCTTTTTGCAAAATTTTTGCAAGCGCTAAAAGCATTTTGCATTCACCGAGACTCGCCCCGTGCATCCAAAACAAAGGACCTTGCGGAAACGGCCCGCAAATGCGATCGCGAATTTTGAATTTTTCTTCGACAGCGGGAACTTTACTTGCCGCAAGCGCGACAGCTCCTAAAGTTTTCCGCATAGCATTTAATCCGAACATGAAAAATCCTTTTTAAAAAATCGGCAGTTCTAAATTTCTTCGAACGAGCAATAACAATGTATAAAACAAAAGCCAAATCCACGTCCAAACATCCGAACAAATCGCAGAAAAAATACTCCGAATCGCAGGCGATTTCGTTTCATTTTCTTCCGCATTTCTTTTTCTCTTCGGGATGAACTTCGGCGTTTTTTCTGCCCACGCGAGATAATCATTTCCGAATTGATTTTGCAAAAATTTTTCTTCGGAATCCGCCAAAAAATTTACAAACAAAGTAACCATTCCTGCAAAAATAAATGTTGCGATTTGCCAACCGAGATGAAACAAAGTAAAGGCGTAACAAATGCAAATGTTTGAAAGATAAAGCGGATGACGCACCCGCGAATAAATCCCCCAAGTGATGAGTTTTGGCGCAGCGATTTCTTTTCCACGAGAATGATTTCCGATGACGCGGCGCGCTTCTATGCGAATAAAAATTCCAACAAGCGCTAAGAGAATTGACGACGCCGGAATCCATTTTTCGGAATGCGGAAACAGCCAAAGAAGAATTGCAAAAATTCCTAAAATCCATCCGCGGAAACGATATAAAAATTGCGCGGAATTTTTCATTTCAATTTTCCTAAATCTAAAATTTCAAATTGCGAAGAAATTTCATCGGCGACTATTTCGTGAGTCGCTAAAAACGTCCACTTGTCCGCACTTTTTGCCGCTTGCAAAAATGCATTTAAAAGCGCATCGCGTTCCCGCAAAGCGATGAACGCAAACGGTTCATCTAAAAGTAAAATTTTTGCCGGCGAAGCGAGCGCCCACAGAAGTGCAACCTTTGCGCATTCGCCGCCCGAAAGGCCTTCTTTTTTTAGCAATTTTTCAGCTTGAATTTTTTCATAAAAGGCTAAAAATTTTTCATCGGATTTTCGTTTTAAAATTTGTTCGCCGATAAATTTCCGCGAAGGTAAAATCAAATTTTGCGAAACAGAAAAAATTCCATTTTCGGCAAAATTTTTTGGAAGAATCACTTCGCCTGCATTCGGAATTTCTAATCCCGCAATCAATTTGAATAACGTCGATTTTCCAGAACCATTTTCTCCGCGCAAAAGAATCGGTTTTTCTGTCAAAATTTTTAAATTCAAATTTTCATAAACCCGCGCATTTTCTGCATACGAAAAATCAACTTGATTCATCTGCAAAAAATTTTCTTCGTGCATTTTCATCGCGGGCTTTTTCGGAAATTTTTCAAATTCGATGAGAGTTTTTTGCGCACTTTTCGCAAGTCGCATTTGCGGAAGAAGCCGAGCACATTCTTTGACCGGTTTATAGCAAAGGAAAAGCGCCGAGCAATAAAGAATCAATCCTTCGGCAGCGAGATTTCCATTTAAAATCATCCAACCGCAAAAGGCGAGAATGCAAACAACAGTCGCCACAGAAATCGTTTCCATTCCTCCGGAAAGCGCCACTTTTTTGCGCCCGACCGAAATTCCCGAAAATTTTACCGCGCGCACTTTTTCGGAAAGTTGCCGCCTCATTTTTTTCAAATCTTCCGAAGAACTCCACAGACGAAAAAATCGTTTTGCATTTTCAAAGTCTGCGCGAAGTCCACCGCGGCGCGCCATTTCTTCTTCGACCGATGGCGCCATCGCATGCATTTTTTTTTGCACAAACGAAATGACAGGCAAAACGATGAGAAGAACGACCAATGTAAGCCACGGAGAAATGAAAAATAAAACCGGCAAAAAAATGAGCAGTTGTAAAATCGCTTGCAAAGTTTGCATCGAAAGTTCCACGCTCGATCCGATGATATGAATGGAATCGTAGGCGACCATTAACCGCTCATCGCTTTTTTGCGTATGAAAATATCGCGGCGATAAATTTTGCAACCGATGCAAAAACCAAAGCGAAAGCGAAGCTTCTAAATAGCGCCCCGATTTTTCAACTGCAATGCCGCGCCACAGCGTAAACACTAAGCGCAAACAGACCAATGCTAAAGTAAGAATCAACCATTCGGCGATGGAAACCGAAATCGTTTTCCCGAGAATTTGCATCAGCAGGCGCAAAGCAAAAAGCAATGCAGCATCCGCAAGACTCGCCAAAAGAACGAGCGGAAAAAGTCGAAAAAGAGCCCATTTCGCCCTATTTTTGAGCCATCGGGAAAGATTCATGAAAAAAAAATAGAAATTTTCTTCTTTCCCCCTTGACAAGAGTAAAATCAATTTCTATACTTGGCACATCTAAGCGATGCCCCTATCGTCTAGAGGCCTAGGACATGGGATTTTCATTCCCAGAACATGGGTTCGAATCCCGTTGGGGGTACTTAAAACAGAGTTCAAACGAACTCTGTTTTATTTTTTAAAGTCTTTTCAAATCCCATTTTTCAGTTTGAAAGTCGCTGTTGTTGTATTTTTCTACAACGAGAACTTCTCTTTGAATTTATCCCCATCTGCAGAATTTATCTATTTCATCTAAGCGAAAATTTTCGAGGACTCTTATGAAAAAACTTTTTGCTTGGACTGCAGCGGTTGCGCTCGGCATTTCTTCTTTGCAAGCGCAAGAAATTGCAACTTGGGCGGGCTTCCGCAGCGCCGTCGCCACATTTACTTTCGACGATAATTTGGCAAATCAACTTTCGATTGCTGTGCCCATTTTTGATAAATACGGCTACAAAGCGAGCTTTTATATTGTGAATAATTGGGCGCCGAATTACAACAAATACAAAGAATTGGTGACGCAAGGTTATGAAGTCGGCAGCCATTCGGATTCCCACGCAAATACAATGCCCGACAGTGAAATCGCAAGCTCCAAGAAAACGATTGAAAGTAAAATTCCCAATCAGCAATGCAATACGATTACTTACCCAAACTGCAACGAACCGAGCGAAACTCTTCTTTCGCAAAATTATATCGGCGGGCGCATTTGCAGCGGACAAATCGATAATAAAACTCCGCAGAATTACAACCGCATTAGTTCGATCATCTGCGGAAATACCGGAAACGTAAACACAGCGCAAGCGTTTCAACAAAAAATGCAAGAAGCGATTAACAAAAATGGTTGGGTGACATTTCTCATCCACGAAGTTGATAATGGCAGCGGTTACTCGCCGACTGATTCCAAAGCCATTGACGGTGCACTCAGTTGGGCGAAGCAAAACGATGAAAAAATCTGGGTGACCACTTTCCGCAATGCGATTATGTATTCGAAAGAACGCGACGCATCAAAACTCACAAAAGTAAGCGGGGACGCGAAAAGCGAAACTTATTCGTTGACGCATTCACTGAACACAACTCTTTCCTATTTCGATTATCCGCTTTCACTTCGCATTAAAAATACGAACAACTGGGCAACGGTAAGCGCATCGCAAAAAGGAAAATCGCTCGAAGCAAAAATTCAAGACGGTTACATTTATGTGGACGCGGTGCCGAACGGTGGCGACATCGTTTTAACAAATGAAAATGGAAGCGTGATTCCTTCGAGTTCTTCTTCTAGTGAAATTTCAAGTTCCTCGATTGCGAACACGCCATTTCATGGCGCCATTTCCATTCCCGGGAAAATTGAAGCCGAGAATTACGATGTCAATGCGTTCAGCGATTCCGATGGAAGAAATGATACTCTCGGTTTTCGCACAGATGATGCAGGCATCGTAAAAGCGGGCGCAGGATACGCTCTCGGTTACACAAACGCCGGCGATTATTTTGAATACACTGTCGATGTGAAAAATGCCGGAACATATACGGTTACCGTTCGCGGCGCAACAGGAAATGAAACCGCAGCAAGCGTCAGCCTTTCTGCGGGAACGAAATCCGTTCAAGCGAGCATTCCCACTCTCGGCGATTGGAATACTTACTCCGATGTTGAAGCGGGCAAATTAAAACTCAGCGCAGGAACTCAAATTTTACGATTGACAATTGACGATAGTTATGTCAATGTCGATTGGATTCAACTCGCCTGCGAAAATTGCGGGACCGATAAAATTTCTCAGAATATAAAATGGAAAATTTCGAATGGTTTTGTGCATTGCCAAATTTTTGATTTGAACGGACATCTCATCAAATCGCTGAAAACAAAAGCAGCAAGCGTAAGCGAAATTTGGAATACTGTCAATTCGAATTTACGTCGCGGCAATTATCTGCTGCGTCTCGGACGCGAAACTGCAATTCGCGTCACCAAATAAAAAGCTCCTTGTTTAAGTGAACAGCCTCACGCTCGGTAACGAGCGTGAGGCATTTTTTTTCTGCATATAAAAATGAAATTCTGCGAAAAGTCCGATTAAAATTTTCCGAAATTTTCTTTCTCAATTCCGATTTTTGTCGCAGGGCCATGTCCGCAAAGAACGAAAGTTTCGGCGGGAAGAGTAAACAGTTTTTTTAACGATTGCATCAATGTGTCAAAATTTCCGCCGGGCAAATCGGTTCGTCCATAAGAATTGCGAAAGAGCGTATCGCCCGCAAAAAGAACATTTTCTTTTTCTGCATAAAAAGCAAGTCCGCCCGCAGAATGTCCAGGAACTTCAATTACTTTTAGCGTAAAATTTCCCACAACAATTTCATCGCCTTCGCTTAAAAATCCTTGCGGCGACGGAAGAGTTTCGGAAAGTTCTAAGCCAAACATTTTCGCTTGTGAACTCGCTTGTTCGATTAAAAACAAATCTTTCTTGGAAGCAAAATCGGAAGCGTTCCAACCTCGCAACGCAAAGCCGTTTCCAATGCAATGATCTAAATGCAAATGCGTAGAAAGCACTCGTAAAATATGCAACGAATTTTTCTGCACAAATTCATCAGCGCGGTGAAATTCTTCGGCATTATAAAATCCTGCGTCGATGACAACCGCATCTTTTGAAATTTCATCGTAAACGATGTAAGTATTTTCTTGAAACGGATTACATGGAAAGACTTGAATTTGCATAAAATTTTTAATCCCACATAATCGTCGGCGGAGGATCTTTTAAATCTGAATTATTTTTCGCAGCTTGAAATTTTTTCTCGATTTCAGAAAGACGATTTTTTTCGCGTTCTTTTGCTTCGGCAAATTTTTTGTCGAGATCTGCAGTGCGCGTTTTTTCTTTCGCCAAGAAATCTTCTAACGATTGTTTTTCTTGTTTATATTCTTTATGTTCGAGAACTTTTCCCGTTTCACGATCGACGATAATTGTCCCGAGACACATCGGGCATTCAATTTCAAGTTGCGTATTCATTAGTCATCTCTCCTGCCGAGAAGACCTGCCCGCAAAGCCCAATACAAGAGTTGCATAATGGACGAAATGGCGGCCGCTACATAAGTAAGCCCAGCCGCAAAAAGGACGCCGGCGACAACATCGCGTTCACGCCCCGGAGCAAGAATATTTAGACGGGCGAGACATTTCTTTGCCCGCGAAGAAGCGTCAAATTCAACAGGCACCGTCACCAAAGTAAAGAGAGTCGCCATGCCAAAAAGTACGACGCCGACGATGGCGACATTTTGTCCGATTGCCGCTTTCCCTGCCGACATTAAAATGATGCCGATAATCACAAGCCACGGTCCAAAATTAGAACCGATATTTGCCGCGGGCACAATGAAAGAACGTAACCACATCGGAAAATAATTTTGCGCATGCTGAATAGCGTGGCCAACTTCGTGAGCAGCAACGCCTGCAGAACTTGCGCTACGTCCATGATAAACATCGTGCGAAAGATTTAAAGTTTTATCCATCGGATTATAATAATCCGAAAGAAATCCGCCGGTTTCTTGAATGCGAACATCGAAAATTCCAGCATCCGCAAGAATTGCCGAAGCGACTTCGGCACCCGAAAGCCCGCTTTGAATTTGTACTTTCTGCCCCGCTTTAAATCGCGAATTGACAACAGCAGACACTACTCCCGAGATAATGAGAGTAATCAGTAAAATACCCATATAAAGAGGATCAAACATCATAAATGGAATTTCTCCTTTGCCTTTAATTTACGAAAAAATGTATCGCACAGTGTAATTTTTGAAAAATTTTTTATCGCGGAATTTCTTCGCCAAAATGCAAATAGCCGTCGCCTAAAAATTTGACCGGATAAATGCGTAAACTTTTTCTGTCCGCAGAAAATAAAATGGCCGCGCCGCTGAGAAAATTCATCCAATTTTGCGGTGAAAATTGAAGATGCGTATAAAATGCTAAGAACGGAACAATCCACGCATCGTGCGAAATAAACACGTTAAAATCGGCGAACGAATTTTCCAATAACAATTTTAAAAATTCTTTGGAGCCTGTTTCTAGCGGAAGAAATCCCGAAAGTTTTTCGTCTTGAATAAATCGACAAATCGCCGGATAAAATCCTTCTTTCAAATGCTTTTCGTAATCCACATTTCCGTTCACATAAAATTCGGCGAGGCGATCAAAAACTTTAATTTTTTCAACTGCATTGAAATTGATTGCACCGCAACCTTCTGCGATGAGCGCAGCTGTTTGCCGACAGCGCAAAACAGGACTTGCTCCAAAAAAGAATGATGCGCCGAAAGAATATTGAAAAATTTCTTTGCCCGCACCAAGCGCTTGATTTTTTCCCACTTCTGTAAGCGGTACTTTTGCACCGTAATTTTTATCGGTTGGAAGAATATGTCGCCTTTCTGCGTGACGCAAAAGCAAGGTGACTTTTTCATCGGAATGCTTTTCGCGTAAAATTTCGGAGATAGAAAAAAATCGCAATTTACAGCTCCAAAATCAAAGGAAGAGCCCACGGAGCCATTGCAAAAGTCCAAAGCAAATGCCCGAGAATAAAGCTCAAAATACCAAGGAAAAATCCGCCGATTACATCTGAAAGCCAATGAACGCCAAAATAAACGCGCAAAAATCCCCACGTCAACGGAAGTGCCATCATAACCGCACCCGCAGCGGGAACTGAAATTAAAACCGTCGTCGCAATCGCCAAATTATTCATCGTATGTCCCGACGGAAAACTGTATTTATCTAACGGCGGAACTAGCGCTTGAAATTCGGGAATCGCTTCGAACGGACGATGTCTTTTTGTAGAAAGTTTCACCAACCAATAAAGCGCAAGAGATGCGACGAGAGAAGGAAGAACTTGTGTAAGAACAAGCAGCAAAGGCTTCCAGCCTTCTTGCCATAAAATTAAGAGAATTATCAACGCCCACACATAACCGTCGCCAAGACGCGTGTAACGGCGCAACCACTTATCCGCTTTTTCAGAAAGTCGATGCGTGTATAAATAACGCGAAACGCGTTCATCCCATTGCGATATTTTCTGCATCATTCGTTTTCTAAAGCAGAAAGCTTTTCCAAAATTTCGGGAAGAAGTTCAAATTTTTCGTGATACATTGCGCTCACTTTTTTGCAGAGAAGTTCTATCCGAGAACGTTCTTTGGTATTATTTTCATCGGCGCGCAAACGGCGAATGGATTCGCAAATTTGTTCGATATCTTTTTTCTCTTTATACGGTTCCATAAACCGTTCAAAGCGTAAAAGGCTCGAATTAAATTGTTCTTCGTCTGCGGCTTGATACAACAAATACGGCACCACTTGACGTTCAAAAAGTTCTTGTAAGTTGCCGACGAATGTGAGCAGATTTCCTTCGCCAGGGAGAAATTCTCCCGTTCCCGTTTTACTCGAAATCAAATCGTTGGATTCAATTTGCGAAAGAAGTTCGTTGATGTAACCTTGTTCTTCGGAATTTTGCTGTTCCCGATATTTTGCTTGATAAAGAATCGGAAGGCTCGTAATGCAAAGATGCGCTTGACTCATTCCGGTAAATTCACCGATGTAATAAATGTCCGCGTTCTCTTCTAAAATTTCTTCTTCATTGTTGTAGAACATGACTTTTGCGGGCACCGGAATAATTTCCATGCTAGAAATTTCTTCCAAATGTTCGCGGATAGAATCGGGATCTAATCCTTCGGGTAATTCTTCGCCCGATTCTTTAATGCGCTCAATTAAATTGGAAATACCTTTATCCATTGAAGCGCCCATTTCATTTTGCAAGAAACGCTTGATCGTATTATTCTTTTCAAATTCTCCGCGGACCGCGAGAATGCCGTTGCGCACCATCGAATCAAACGGAATGCCTGCGTGATCGTTATCCTTCACCGCTGACGGAAGAATTTTTGCGTAAACAACAAGACTGCCGCAGAGTTTATCGGGATCGCCTTTTTTCTGTTGAATGCCTAACATGCACACCTGCAATTAGTAAAGTTTTTTTGCGCTGATGAGTTCGCCGTTTTTTTCGTTAAAGAAAACCGTCGAAGAGCCCGGATAATTTTTTTCAAAAAATCCGCGGAAAAGATTCGTCGCTTCTGCCGGTTCAAAACCAATTTCGTTTTGAACATTATCGCCCATCACAATTCCAAAATGCGTTGCGCCCGGAACACGTTTGCCGATATAAGCCGCGAGTTCTGCGTCCGAATTCACGACATCCGTCGGCGCACGCCCATCGATATTCATCGGATCACGCGTACTCACCGAGAACGGATAAAGATTTCCGGAAACAAGTTGTGCGGTAGAAACATAAATCGTGTTGCCGACAAAAAGTGCAATCGAATCATTTTGCACATAACGAATTTCCACATTCAATTCGCATTCCGAAGACATTTCTTTGATTTCGAGCGCAGAAGGTCCACAAGCAGCCAAAAAGCAAACTGCAGCGGCAGAAAAGAGAGTCAAAAGCATTTTTTTCATAGAATTTCCTTTTTTCATAAAATACACAAATTTCAGCTTTTCCATTGGTACGTCTGAAAATTTATTCCGTCTTTTGCAATGATTTTAAAAATTTTCTGGGTGATTGTTAACAAAATTTGTATAATCTTAGAAAAGGAGCTTTTATGAAATTTTTAATTGCATTTATTACATTCTGCTTGACCGTCATCGCAGTCGTTTACATTTTACATTCCACGCCGACAAGCGAAACGACTGAAGCCAAATCCAAAGTTGGAAGCATTTCTGTTTCGGCATCGCATTCCGAAGTTTACAGTCCTTCGAGCGTTGTCGTATCGCTGTATTTTAATTCGAGAAATTCGGAGAAAAATATTTTGGTGGAAGCGAGCAAAAAACGCATCGCAGAACTCGTCGAATTTGCTTCGACATTAAATATTCCGCAAGATAGCATTACTGCGCAACAATTCTCTTTGGAAAAAGCGTGGACTTGGGAAAATAACAAACGGAAATCCGACGGCTTTGAAATTTCGCAGCACATCTCCGTGCGCATTTCGGATCCGCAAAAAATTTCTCGTTTCATCGAAGGCATCGCGACAATTCCCGATATGGAAATTCGCAACGTTTCGCCAGTTCTTGCAAACGAAAACGAAAAGAAAAATGATGTGTATAAAACGGCTGTTGAAGAAGCAACTCAAAAGGCAAAATCTCTAGCAAAAGCTTCGGGAAAGAAACTTGGCAAAGTTCTTTTTGTTAGCGATGGCTCTGCGAGCACAGACAATTTTGATATGATCGAAACGACAGCATTAGGCGCCAGTGCGATGATGCGAAAAAACAGCGTAATGTCCGAACAAAAAATTCAAATCAGCGCAAGCGTGCTTATGCAATTTGAGCTGAAATAATTTTTCAGTTTGCCGATAACGTTTGATACAAAGTAAGCAGTGCTTCGGGAGAAAGTTCTTCGGCGCGCGTGTTCGAAGAAAATCCGCATTTTTCAAGAGCACTGCTAATTTTTTCTTTTTCATATTTCTGCGAAAGTGAATTTGTAATCACTTTGCGCTTTTGCGAAAATGCTGCTTGAACAAAATCAAAAAATTCTGCGGGAGCTTCTAATGGATCGGGACGCGGTGTAAATAAAACCGTTGCGCTATCGACATTGGGACGCGGCGTAAAATGTTCCGGTCCAATTTTTCGAAGCATTTTACATTTTGCGTGAGCGCGAATCCACACAGAAAGGCTGCCGTAATTTCTAGAATGCGGTGCGGCACAAAAACGTTCAGCGACTTCATACTGCACCATACACATAAAGCCATGCGTCTTTTTTAAAAGCGGCATTACTTTGGCGACAATTCCCGTAGACACATTATACGGTAAATTTCCCGCAAGCCACGGTTTCGGATTTTCTTTGAGCCAATCGTCGATGGGAAATCGCATAAAGTCTTGATTGACCACATGAAATTTGGAATTGCCCGCAAACTTTTTTTGCAAAACCGCGACACATTCTTCGTCAATTTCAATGGCGGTAACTGGAACGCCCCGAGAAAGCAACGGCTCGGTCAGCGCACCATGACCCGGTCCAATTTCTAGAATGGAATCCGAAGCAGAGAGCGGAATATCCGAAGCGAGTAAACTCGCAGTTTCTGCATCTAAAAAATTTTGTCCAAAACGGCGACGACGATCTCTATCCATAATTTCAAAAGTAGAATTTATTCGTCATCATTACAAACCGCGAAGACGCATCTTTTTGATTTCTCTTTCGATTAAGCGTTTTTCCACCAACGCAAATTTTTCATTTTTCTGAATTGCATCTTTATAAATGATATCTGCTAAATTTGCTTCTCCTGCAAGGAGCGATAAAATGACGCAATCCCGCAGGAAAATTTTTCCCATATCGGACAATTCATATTGATCATAAAAATCAGCAATGCGAATTGCCGCATCCGCATAATTTTTTTGGCGAGCAAATTCCAAAATGGAAAATTCATCGGCGAATGATTTTGGGAAAGCGTTGGCGAAAACAGCGTCGCGGACTTTTTGATAAACGGCATTACTATCGCGGGCTTCGAGAGGAATTGCAAAAATATATTCGAAATACATTTCTCGAAATTCTGCATATTCCGCAGACGATTCTAGCGAATCTAAGCGCAAAGAATCTGCGGCATTTTCTTGTTTTGAATTCTTTGCTTTTTGTAATAAATCATCGGAAAATGCTAAGAGAGAAATTTCTGTAAAATGATTTGGAACTGCTGCGAGCATTGATTTTACGCGGGCTGGGCGACGCTTCGCATAATCTGCAGAATCTAAAAATTCTTGCCAACAAACTTCGCACGAATCAAAAACTTCGACGATATGCGCTTCGGAATGTACAAAGCGCGCTTCTTCGGCGCGGCTATCGACCAGCGGAATAAAAACGCTGTTGGGCGAAACACCTTCCATTAAATTTTTCACCATTTGATTGGTAAATAAGAAATTGCGTTCCCCGAAAAATTCCGGATCACGATGCAAACTTTTAAATTCTTGCGCAAGAGTGGAATCCGAGAAGAATCGCGAAATTCCTTTTTGATAAACCGGTTCATCGCTTGCAATCATGATGATGTCCGGTTCATCCGTTGATTTATAAAGGCTCACATAAGGGAAATTTTCGTCTAATGCTTTTAAAATATTGAAGAACATCAAATCGTTAAATTCGTATGTTTGAATCCATTGCACCCAAAGTCCGCCCGGTTTTAAATAGCGGCGCATCTTCGCATAAAATTCATTTGCAAAAAGTCCTGCAACTCCGCTCACCCACGGATTTGATGGAACGCTGATAATCATATCGTAACGGCTATGATTTGTATGGAAAAATGTCGTCGCATCATCGATGAAAATATGAATGCGCGGATCATCATAACCGCGACGATTCCACGGATAAAATCCGCGGGCAAGTTCCATCATCGCTTCTTCAATTTCTACGCAATCTAATTTTTGAAGAAGCGGATCAGCGAGAAGATAATGCGCGCCCATTCCGCTGCCAAAGCCCACCATCGCTGCATCGTAAGGTTCGGTTTTTACAGCCATCGGCATAAATGCTGTCGCCGCCTGCGTCAATTCATCGCTAGAAATCGGAGCGTTTCTGTCTTTTTCTAAACTCGCATCGGCTTTGCCGTTTGTTTTGATGTAATAATGCACTGGCGATTCGTGAAAACTAATCGTCGCCGTTTTTCCATCGATGACGCGGATTTTTTCATCGGGATGCAAATTTTTATAAGTGCGAAATGCGCCCGAAGTAATTAAATGCGGATCGAATTGAACAAAGAATGCGGGCAAAATCATTGCGATTGCTGCGACGTAAAACAGCACATGATGACGAAAACGTTTGCGGTAAACTGCGAGCAAAATAAATCCAATGGAAAAATCTAAAATCGCCGCAAAAACCAATGCGCCTTTCAGTTGTAAAATCGGAAGGAGTAAAAGCCCGCCGCCTGCAGAACCTAAAATAGATCCGAGAGTATTCCAACCGTAAACTTTTCCAATCGGCGCTTCGCTTTGATAAGCTCGCGTTAAAATGAGAGTAATCAGCGGAAGAGTCATGCCCGCAAAGAAACTCGTCGGCACCATCCACAAAACAGAAAGCGCATATTTAAAAAGGCTCCAGCAAATATATCCGTCAGAAGTCGGATTAAAAATTTGATTTGCCTCATTCATCATCATCCAAAATGGCTTGTGAAAATACAATGTGCAAAGAGCAAAAAATGCCATAAAAATTTGCGCCAAAGAAAGAATGACGAGCGAATCTTTTCGAATCCATTTTCCACTCACAGCACTGCCGAGCGCAAGGCCTAAAATAAAAGCCGAAAGCATTTGATCAAAACTGTGACTCGAACTTCCCATGAGCAAACTTAACAAGCGAATCCAAACGATTTCGTAAACAAAAGAAGTGAGCCCTGTGAGCGCCGCAATCCAAACCCATAAATTTTTTGGAGGCATTGCCAAGTGATGCGTTTTCACATAATCGCAATTCAAATTTTCAGAAACATTTTCTTTTGCAATCGGAGAAGTTGAAAGTCCGATGACGCTAAAAATCGCGGCTAATAAAAAATTGATTGATGCGGCAACGCAAAGAGTTAAATGATTTCCGATTTCAGGAATTAGCAAATAACTCGTCGCTAAAATTCCCACAGCAGAGCCTAAGCTATTTGAAAAATAAAGCATCGGCAAAGAAAGTTCTGCGCCGCTTTTTCGCATAAGTCCCGCGGCGATAAAAGGAAAAGTCATCCCGACCGCAATCGCAATCGGGAGAGTGCTTCCTGTCGCTAAAATGATTTTTACAATTTCTGCGCTGCGAGAGCTGAGCGATGCGGTAAATTGAGAATCATAAAAAATTCCGGTTAAAAAATTATACAAAGGATGATAAGCAATTCCGCCAATTCCGATGAATAATTCTACAATGCCATAACCCAAAAGCGGACGTTTTGTTTTCGTCACCCATTTGCCCGCAATAAAACTTCCGATGGCGAGCCCGCCCATATAAATGCAAAGTGTGAGCACTTGCCCATAACTCGAATGTCCGAGAAAAAGTTTGAGATAGCGCGCCCACGAGCCTTCGTAAATAAGGCCCGCAAAACCAGAAAGTGCAAAAAGAAAATAAACGGCAATGTTCATCATGTCATCCTTCTTGCATACAAATTAAATTAAATTTTTGCTATGCATTTTCATTTTATCTTTTTCCTTTGCCTTTCTCTCGTTTTTTCTTTTTCCTTTTCTGCGCAGAAATCTGCCAAAAAATCGTCGTTAAAAAAAGTCCGCAAAGATGAAATTCTCGATGTACGCGATGGACAAAAATATCGCACGATTACAGTGGGCAATCTCATTTGGACGGCAGATAATTTGAATTATAAAACCGATAGCAGTTTTTGTTATCAAGATGACGAAGATAATTGTATGGCTTACGGACGCTTGTATACAAAAGCAGCTGCCGAAAAAGCGTGCCCCGCCGAATTTCATTTGCCCACCGATCAAAATTTTGAATCGCTTTGGACGAAAGCGGGCGCCGATTTTAATGCGGCATATCTTTTAAAATCTGCGTACGGTTGGTCGGGCGAAACAAACGGCAACGACACTCTAAAATTTTCTGCGATGCCTGCGGGAAACCGTTTCGATGACGGAACTTACGGCAATTTAAGCAAAGCGACTTTTTTCTGGAGCCAAGAATCTCACGTGTGGTATACGAGTTCCAAATCGATGGGGTTTAATTATACGGAAAAACCGGAATCATTCGGATTCTCTGTAAGATGCGTCCGCGAAATTTCTTCGAAAAAATAATTCGTTAATTTTCTGGCCACACAAATGTAGCGTTTAAATCTTTTTCGCCGTTATCGATTAAAATATCTTGACCCGTGCAATTTTTATTGACGACAGTTAAAAAGTAAATCCATTCGGCGATTTGTTTAGGCGTCGCCCAACGTTTTAACGGCGTCACTTGCATAATTTGATTCCACAAATTTTCATTTTCTAAAACGGGACGATTCAATTCTGTTGTAACGCCACCGGGCGAAATGCTGTTGCAAACAGCGCCGAATTTTGCTAAGCGAATCGCTGCATTTTTCATATACGAAATCAGTCCGCCTTTTGACGCCGAATACTCGGGAAATTCTGCGCCCGAATGCGCGCTGGCTGAAGCGACAAATAACACCGCTTGAATTCCTTGATGAAACGCATAATTTTCGGTAAAATAAATTGAGCCTTTTAAATTGATTTCAATATCTTTTCCGGAATTTTGAACGCCTGCATTATTGATTAAAATTTCAGGTTGAAAATTGAATTGGGGATAAGTTAATTTATCTGAAATATCCGTATTATAATGCGTATAATTCGAATGCACAATCGTTGCATTTTGAATGTCAAATCCAAAAACGGAAAATCCTTTTTCTAAAAAAAGTTCTGCAGTTGCTTTGCCAATTCCTGCGCTCGTGCCGCTGATAAAAACATTTAATTTTTTTTGATTTGCATTCATTTTTGTTCTGCCTTAAATTTTAAATATTCGAGTCCAACGCCTTCTTTTTCCCACGCTTGACACATTTTATATCCCATCGGACTAAAAATAATTTCGCACAAAAGTTCCATCACTGCACCCGTTAACGAGCACACAAAAACCTGCGTCATCGTCCATCCAAAAAACACATGACTTACGACGAGCGCAAAAATAAAATTGTCGATGAATTGCGCAATCATCGTTGAAAAATAAGAACGAATCGCAAAATTTTTAAATCCCGACGCGTGCGTAATTTTCGCAATGAAATGATTGAGACTTGAATTGGCAAGAGTCGAAACAAACATCGCAAGCGCAGAGCCAAAAACGACATACCAAGTGCCGCCAAATGTGGCGTTCAAAGCATTATTTGCAACGGTTGCCGCGTTCACATCGGAATCGATATAGCTGTAAAATTCGCCCCACATTCCCGGCGTATGCGAAAGCAAATTGAAAAGCACAAATGTGCATAAATTAACTAGCAAAGCGAGCAGAGAAATTTTAATCGCCGCTTTGGGACCGAAGCGTTTGCAAATCATGTCCATGCATAAAAACGAAATCCAACTCAGCGTAAAACCGCAATCGAGCGCCAAGTATTTGCACGAAACCAATTCTTTGTTTGCGAGCAAATTCATGCACACGACAGAAAGAATAAAAAGGTTTACGACTAATGAGGGAATATTTCGCAAAAGAAGAGTGTAATCTTTCAATTCGCGACGAATGAATGCAGCAAGAAAAGTATTCTTTTTCATGTTGTTTTTTAAGGAAGGTTAGACAATGACTTCCGGAAAAATTTTGCACCATTGCAAAATTCTAACGCGATGAATATAGAAAAAAATCTCGCTAAAGCGAGATTTTTTTTGCATCATTAAAAATGTTTCGAAGTATTTCTATTTCTTATTTCTAATTTCTTCGTATTTTCTTATTTGATTTTCGGCGATTTTTTTCCACTCAAAATATTCGGCGATGCGCTTTTCAGCTCCGCGTAAAAGTTCTGCTTCGTAAGCGGGATTGCTTTCTAATTTTTGAAAAGCTTCTGCCAATGCTTCGGGATTTTTTTCGGGCACAAGAATTCCCGTTTCCCCATTTACCACGACATCGGAAATGCCGCCGACATCCGATGCGACAACAGGAAGTCCACTTTGCATCGCTTCGATAAGGACAACGCCTAAGCCTTCGGTATCGCCTTTCGAATCGACGATCGCGGGAAGCACAAAACAATTTGCCGAAAGATATTCTTGATTCAATTCTTCGGGAGAAATCGATCCGGTAAAGAGCACATTTTCCGGTGCAATTTTTTTTGCCAATTCTTTTAAGGAATCCGTCAAATCGCCTTTGCCGACAATGCGCACTTCAAATTTTTTCAAATCGAGAAGAGCGGCTGCGCGAATTAAATATTCGATGCCTTTGCGCTCAATATGTCTGCCGACAAAAAGAATGTGATACTTTCCATTTCGCAGATGTGGCGGCGGAACTTTTCCCGAAGCGAGCGGCGAACCGTAAGGGCTCCAGAGAATTTCTCTTTTGCGCAAGGCAGAAATTTTTTGCGCGGTGAAATGACTGTTTGCAAAAATCGCTTGCGCTTGCCCAATGATAAATTTCATAATCGGGCGAATCCACTTTTTTTTGCGGATAAGCAAAAGTTCTGCGCCATGAAAATTCAGCACAAGAGGAATGTGAAAAAGTTTGCAAGCTCCGAGCGCAATGAGCGCATGCGGGAACGGCCAATGCGCATGAATGATGTCAAATTTTTTCTTGTGCGCAAGCCAAATGCATTTGAAAAATCCGCTAATGCAATAGGGAATCGCAAGAAGTTGCATCGACGGATGCTTCGCCATTTTTGTCGGAGCACCTTCATCGTGAGTGAGAATTTCCAAATTCTTCGGCGCATAACGAAAACGGTGTACGGTAACACCATCGATTGTATGCGACGCTAAGCCTTTATAAGACGGCGCTAAAACTTCTACTTCTACGCCCAATTCGCGTAACGTCGCCACGGACTTTCGAAGCCACGGCACTTCGTTATCTTTTTCAAATCGCGGATAAACGGAACCGATGACGAGGACTTTCATTTTGCAGATTTCTCAAGAGGAAATGCGCCCGCTTCTTGTTCAATATAAGCGGGATAAACGAACGCTTTAATCGTGCTCAACGGTTTGTCCATTTCGTTTATACTGTTTTTTCCGAATTCGCGAATGCGCCCGAGTAAACGCGTCCAACCTTCCATTTTCGAATCGAGCATGATGAGACCGAAGCCCGAATTTTTTTCCAATAATCCGAGCACATCGGAGCCGCGTCCTTTCGACGCTAAGCTTTTGAAAAAAGCGTCCCAAAATTTTTCTTCTTGATCTTTAAAAAGATTTTTGCGAATCGCCGCAAAATCCAATTCGACATAAACAAAAAAACTTTTGTATTCATCGGCGCGAATCATTTCTTCTTGAACACGTTGTTCAAAAAGATCGTTCGGATAGACGACGATTCGACTCTTCTGCTTCTTGATAAAATTTTTGAGTTGCTCTGAAATCATAGAATGAATTTAAGATAAAAGAATTGTTCCGGCGTTGAAAATAGTATTTTATCGGTATCTATGCAACGATTATTCAAGCTAAAGAAAGTTCTAAAAGCAAGTCCGATGAATTCCTACGTGGAATTTTTTCGCACAGGACACACCGCACTCAAAAGCCGCCCGCTGACCTCTCAAGAAATTGAAATTTTAGAGAAAAACGGAAACCGCTGCGAAGATTGGTCGCAGATTTCGGTCGATCCCGCTTTTACACCAAATCGCATTTCAGGCTCTTCTTTTGCGGGAAAAGTTTTTTTGCCCGCGTTTTATGGAACTCTTTTAATGCCCGGCGATGTCGCTGCGCCCACGGGAATTTATTCGAGCACAATCCACGATAGCGTCATCGAAAATTCGCTGATTCATCATGTGAGTTTGATGTCAAATATTTGGGTTTTGCAAGGTGCTGTTGTACAAAATGTCGGATCTCTCGTTGCCAATGGAAAATCCCATTATCAAATCGCAGCAGAAATCGCTGTCGGAAACGAAACCGGCGGACGCCCTGTGCGCATTTTCCCAGACATTACTCCCGAACTTGTCAAGTTGCAATTATTTTCAAAAGTCGATGCCGAAACGAATCGCGCTTTTGTGCAACAGATGGAATCTTGGCGAAATGAAGTTCTTCTGCCCTACGGAATTGTGGGGAAAAGTGCAATTATTGCAAACACAAATATCGTTCGCAATTCTTGGATCGGTGAACACGTCCGCATAGACGGTGCTTCAAAAATTCGCAATTCTGTCGTCCTCGGCAGTTTGGAAAATCCCACGTACATTTACGACGGAGTCATTCTCGAAAATAGCTGCGTGCAAGAAGGCGCAAAGCTTCATTCTACAGCTCTCATCAAAGATTCCGTTTTGATGAAGCGCACAAAAATCGGAAACAAAGCGATTGTCAATTCTTCAATTATTTGCCCTTGCGTTCACATCGATGAAGCCGAAGTGACTCACAGTTTTGTGGGACCGTTAACGCAAATGCATCATCATTCTCTTTTGATTGCAGCGCTCTGGCCCGAAGGTCACGGCAATTTAGGATACGGCGCAAACGTCGGATCGAATCACACAAGTCGTATGCCCGATCAAGAAGTCATGCCCGCATTCGGGATGTTTTTTGGACTCGGCGTCAACATTAAATTTCCCGCTAATTTTTCGGAATCTCCGTGTTCCGTTATCGCAACAGGCGTTACCACTGCGCCGCAGCGTTTGAAATTTCCTTTTAGTTTAATTCTCCCGGGCAATCCACAAATTCACACTGTCCGTTCGCACTTAAACGAATTACGTCCCGGTTGGTGTTACGGGAAAAATGCCTACTCGATTGCGCGTAACGCTTACAAGTATGCGCTTCGCGGAAAGGGCTGCGTCGCTCCCGAAGAATCGCAAATTTTGAACGATAAAAATGCAACTCTCGTTTTGGATGCGCTGCGCCGCTTACGCATTTCTGCGGTCAAAGAAATTTACACCGAAGAAGATATTCCAGGACTCGGCAGCAATTATTTAAAAGAATCCGCAAGACAAAATGCCGAGACCATTTACCGCAGTTTTTTAGAACGCTTTGTCGTTTCTAAAATCATCGCCGCCGCAGAACAAGACCGAAGCCTTTTTCTGCTAGCGCCAATTGACTCGCGAAAAAATTTCCCGGGCGAACTGTTCAAAGAAATTTTGAAAGAAATTGCGCTTCCCAATTCGTTTGAAGATTTGCTAAAACTTTACCGCGGAATTGAAAAACAATGGACCGAATCGGTGCTGCACGGAACCGATAAAGATTTTGTGCGCGGGCGAAAAATTTTCGATGATTACGATGATTCACATCCCGTTGACGTTGCCTTTATCGAATGGGAAAAATCGCGATTCGAAGAAGTGTTGCGACGTTCTACCGTTCTTCTCAAAGAATTAAAAGGCGATTCGCAAAAGCAAGAAATCCAAAGTTAATTTGTAAATATTTTGGAAATTAAAATGTCTTCCTTCGAATGGATTCTTCTCGGGCTTTTGCTTTTCGAATTTTTATTGCGCTGCGCTTTAGAAATTCACGATGCGCGTGCATTTCAACGAAAGCCGGATTCGTTTGCGCTCGCCCGAATTCTTCCGATTGTCAATGATATTTTTCCGCCCGAATCCAATTTTTCGAAATGGAACGAAAACGATGGCGCTTTTGTAAAAGCACACGAAAAAGCCCACGCCGAATTGCATCACGAGATGGTGCGAAAATTTTTCTGGGCAAGTTCACTCGTTTGCATTGCACTTCTTCTCGGAGCCATCGGAATTCCTTTTCATCTCAATTTACTTGGATTACTTTTTTTATTTCATTTGATTTTTAATTTCGCCAAAATTCTTTTTCATTTTATTTGCTTTGCGCAAGAATACGAAGCGGATTCCGTTGCGGCGAAGCGTTTACAAAAAGGCGTTTCGAAACGAGCGATTGCAAATTTAATGGCGAGTGAATTTCCGCGGACTCGTTTATTCGCTTACGTTTACCGCACGCATCCGACAGCGAGAATGCGCGATGCGGCATTAAACCGTTCCAAAGCCCATTAACTTTTTTTCAAAACTCCGAAAGGCCGCTGCATTTTTTAAATTGAGCGGTGAAACAAAGCGCGCCCCAAAACGCGTTTCAAATTTTAGAATCGGAGTTACAAATGGCAAAGTATAATCCGCAAGAAATCGAGACCAAATGGCAAGCAACTTGGGAAGCCCAAAAAACATTTAAAACGGGCACCGATATGTCGAAGCCTAAGTATTATTGCTTGGACATGTTCCCGTATCCGTCGGGCGCAGGACTGCACGTCGGTCACCCCGAAGGTTATACCGCAACCGATATCATCTGCCGTTACAAACGCGCGAAAGGTTTTAATGTTTTGCACCCGATGGGTTGGGATGCATTCGGACTTCCTGCAGAACAGTACGCGATTCAAACCGGAACGCATCCGGCGATTACGACGAAAAAGAATTGCGATAATTTCCGTCGCCAAATTAAACGTCTCGGACTTTCTTACGATTGGGACAAAGAAATCAATACAACCGATCCGAAGTATTACAAGTGGACGCAATGGATTTTTACGCGTCTTTACAATACTTGGTTTGATGAAAAATTGCAAAAAGGTCGCCCGATTGCAGAGCTTCCGATTCCTGCAGAAATCGAAGCGCAAGGAAAATCCGCCGTCACAAAATACCGCGATTCTAAACGTCTCGCTTATTACGCCGACGCTCAAGTTTGGTGGTGCAAGCATTGCAAAATTGTCTGCGCAAACGAAGAAGTTTTAGCAGACGGTTCTCACGAAAAATGCGGAACGAAAGAAGTGGAACGTCGCAATCTCAAGCAATGGTTAATGCGCATTCCGCTGTATGCTGAACGCTTGCTCCAAGGCCTTGATAAACTCGATTGGCCGCAGGGCGTAAAAGACATGCAGAGAAACTGGATTGGAAAAAGCCGAGGCGCCGAAGTTGATTTCGCAATCGCTGACAAAGACGGAAAACCGACCGCAAAGAAACTCCGCGTTTACACGACTCGCTGCGACACGCTTTTCGGAGCCACTTATATGGTCATCGCTCCAGAACACGCGATGGTGAACGAATTGACGACTCCCGAAAATAAAGAAGCCGTCGCCGCTTACGTTCACGCTGCTGCACTCAAAAGCGATATGGACCGCACCGAACTGGCAAAAGAAAAGACCGGCGTTTTCTCGGGCTCTTACGCAGTGAATCCGCTGACCGGAACGAAAATTCCAATTTGGATTGCTGATTACGTTCTCACCTTGTACGGCACAGGCGCCATTATGGCAGTCC
>SAMEA104315433__coassemble_311_pt1 | contig 24872 bp, 18 predicted proteins | sample SAMEA104315433__metabat2_low_PE_037 | metagenome-assembled genome bin SAMEA104315433 (sample SAMEA104315433) | gut metagenome | biome: Monkey gut; feature: monkey-associated habitat; material: faeces | place: China | collected 2013 | reverse complement strand
GATATTGAATACATCCGCGCACAACGCGTCGTGGCGATGGTCAATGCCGCAGAAGAGAAAGGGATTCAGCAAGAAAAATATTCCCTCGCCAAAGGTTTTCGCGATAAAGGCTATCCTCTTTCCGACATTTCTCAAATTACCGGCCTCACGATCGACGAAATCAAAGCATTGTAACAAAAGAACCGCGAAAGCGGTTCTTTTTGTTATTAACATTCCTCACTTCCCTTCATATTTTTCATGCTTTTCTACGGCTTCACTCTGAATGACACAGAGTTTGTCATCCCTTCGCAATGCCCCGCATGTCATCCTGAGCAACGCGAAGGATCTAGCAGTTCCCACTGCGAAAAAAAACGCTAGATCCTTCACTGCGAACCTACGGTTCTCCGTTCAGGATGACACAGACACCTTGTTCCGCACTCCTCTCAGAATGACACAGCGGATGTGTCTGCGGCGCGCTTGTTATAAATAGCAGCGAAGCGCCTAACTTTATAATTGTTAATTCTTCATTATCAATTATGCATTATTAGCCAATGCACAATGAACAATTGGAAATAATGGCGCGCCTTCGGCGTAGATTTTTTCCAATTAAGAAGTCAAGAAATTGTGAGCTTTATACAAAAATGGCTCGTATTGCTACGAGTCATTGTGAATTCAAACGCTTATTGTTGTTGTTGAGAGTTGCTTTCTGTTAGAGGAGTCAAATAGGTCGGCGAATTGGAGTTAGCATTCGAGGTTTGATTCGCGGCAGAATCCGTTTTTACGGACCATTTGAGTTTTCCCCATTCTTTTGCTTCTTCCAAGTTTAATTCTTTGTAAGTAATTGCCGTTCCGTACTATTTACAAGAGTAACTGACTTCGACAGAATTGCCAGAACCGGTGGAAACTTTGGATTCTTGCATTATCAAATTGATTACATCTTGTGTGTCGGCAAAACGTAATTGAGCGTATTGCATAAAATCAACTTTGGAACATTTTTGTTGCTTTTCAAAAAACACGGGGCCTAAAATTTTGACTTGCCATAATCCGAGTGCCAAAACATCGGATTCCGTATAATTTGAAATGGGATTGATATTTTGTTCTCTCAAGTTTGTGGAAGTTCTTGCGCAGCTTGTGAGCAAAAGTAAGAAAAATGAGAGAGCGACAAAACTGGATTTAAAAATTAACTTTTTCATTTTGAACTCCTTTATAAAAAGTTTGCTGTATAGTAACAAAAAAAACAGTTTTGTCTAGATAAAATGAAAAGTTTTTGTTTTTCTCTTGCAATTTTTTATTTGATTTTATGTTCGTCTCGAAACAATTTTTTCTGTCGAAATTCATTTTGTGAACACTTTCGGAACGCTTTAAATCACAGTCTATAGAATTTTACATTTGTTTTACCTATTTGGGTGTATTTTATAGGCGTCAAATTTGAATAGTCCGACGGGACTGAGGTACCTATGAAGTTTCCTTTTACAAAAGCGATGCTCATCTTGAGCGCAGCGGCGCTTACTTGGAATTGCTCTGATTCTTCGAGCGGCTCCGATCCGGTGGAATTGTCGTCTTCGAGTGCGGCAGCTCCGGTTTTAGACCCGAATGCAACTATCGTTGCGCCTTCTCCTGTGGGAAATATTTATTCGGACTTGTCCGTGCGCGATGAAGCTGGCAATGTCGTCGGAACTTTTGACCCAAATACGACTTATATTACATTAAATGACGGATCTGTCATCGATTTGAACGGGAATGTCATCTCGGCGCCGACTTCTTCTTCGAGCGAAATTGTCGCCCCGACTTCTTCGGCTTCCGTCGATCCGATGTCCTCGGCAATTCTTCCGACTTCTTCGGCAGCGGTAGAAGTGAGCTCTAGCTCCATTAACATTACCCCAGTTGATCCGAATTCGGGATTTAAAGATATTAGCGAATACCCCGTTGCCGCTTATAAAAATATTTCGGGTAACGGCACGCGCGGCTGGAACACGCGTTATTGGGATGCTTGTAAACCGCACTGCTCTTGGATTGCTAAGGGCGAAGAAGGAAAAACGGATACAACGACCCAAGAAAGTTATGAAAAGGGCATGACAACGGCTCGTAACTGCAATATCAATGATGTAGAAGTTCCTACCTTTACCCTCAGCCACGATGTTCAACAATACTGGATTGGCTATGAAGGCACGACTTCTGCTTGCGAATCTAGTGCAGGCGCAAAGGGCGTATTTACTTGCACCGATATGGCGCCGATTGCGGTGAACGATACTCTTTCGTATGCTTATGTGGCAGGTCCGGGTTCGAGCACGACTTGTGGAAAATGCTTCCACTTGCAATATGACGGAAGCTTTAACGACGAATCGTCTTCGAATAAACCCAAAGAAACTCATAAAGCTCTTAAAGGCAAACACATTGTCGTTATGACTTCTAACATTGGCCACGATGTGAAAGATGGACAATTCGATTTGATGGTTCCGGGTGGTGGACCTGGTATCTTTAACGCTTTGAATATTCAAGTGAATGGTCAGAACATTGAATGGGGCGCTCAATATGGCGGCTTTCTCACTTATTGCCAAGGCAAGCTGGGTTATGATGCGAGTTTGGAGGCATATCAATCCTGCGTGAAAACGATGTGCGATGATGCCTTTGGGAATGCTGGGCTTCCGAATTTGCTCCGCGGTTGCCACTGGTTTGCTGATTGGTATATGGCTGCAGACAATCCGACTTACCAATGGGAAGAAGTTGAATGCCCGCAATATTTGCTGGATCATTACTTGACAACGATTAACACCAAAAAGTCGAATAATTACGCATGGCATACAGACTGGTCCACTTACAAGCAAGGCGATGAACTTGAAACGCTGAATTGTACGGACAAAGGCTGCGAATGCCCTGACGATATGAGAGCCAAAGGTGCTTGTAAATAAGTTTCACAAAGTGGTGTGAGTGTGCTGGGAAACAGAGAGGATCTATGAAAAAACGTTATTTACCCTTTATCGTTCTCGGTTTTGCGATTTTTGCGTGGAACTGTAGCGAAAGTTCTTCTTCGGGACCTTCGGAAAATCCGCTCCCGACAACGGCAGAATTGCCCTACTATTTGGGCGGTTTTACGATTGATCCGGCGACGGGTAAAGTCTCGGATGCAAACGGATCTGTCGTTGGACAGTTAAATGCCGACGGCACTGTCGTGAGCAGTGTAGACGGCAGCGTGATCTTTGCTGCAGATACGACGGTTCTTCCGAGCATTTCTTCGGCGGGATTCCTTATCAATAAGAACGGCGTCGTCACCGATTTGAACGAAAACGTCATCGGTTCTTTGGGCGCAGATGGCGCAACGATTACCAAAGAAGACGGCTCTATTGTGGATTTGAACGGCAACGAAATTCAGCCGAGCGATAAACCGCTTTCGAGCAACGGCTTCATCGAATCCTCTTCGAGTGTTGCTGCAGATCCGGAAGCGACATTGGTCGCGCCTTCGGCAGTGGGTAATATCTATTCCGATATGACAGTCCGCGATGCCAACGGCAATGTCGTCGGAACATTTGATGCGACGACTGGTTACGTGAAGCTGAATAACGGTTCGGTGGTGGACTTAGAAGGTAAAGTCATCTCGGCTCCGGCTTCTTCGTCTTCGACGGTTTCCTCTTCTTCTGTGGAACAGCCGCAGATGAGCTCTAGCTCCGAAAACGAGCAACAAGTTGAAGTGAAGGGTGATTTGACTATTTCCGGAAGCTTAACACAGACGGTAGCTCAAGGGCAAAAGATTAGCCAAGTCTCCGTCAGCAATTTAAAAGCGCAGCCGTCTAGACAGTCTTGGAATGCTTGGTTCATTAGCGATAACGATCTCAAGTACGATGCGAGTGCAAAGACTTTCACGATTAACGGCACCGTTCCTGAAAGTTTCCAAATCGGCGAAGTGACGGAAACTTGGATTATCGATGGCACTCCCGTAGCTCTGACTTTGAATGTAACAGCAAAGGGCGGCAGTACCCAACCGCAGTCTTCTAGCTCGGTCAAGAGTTCGAACAGTCAGCAACAACAAAAGTCTTCGAGCTCGGTTGCGCGTTCTAGTTCTTCGGCTGCGAAGTCAAGTTCTTCGACGACTACGGGAGGCGATACAGGTCTTAAGTATGTCGCTGGTGGCGCAAGCGGTTCGGGCTGGGCAACTCGTTATTGGGATTGCTGCAAACCAAGCTGCTCTTGGACAAATAACGCTGGCGCAGGCAACGAAGCGAGACTTTGCAATGCAAATGGTTCTACTCGTATCACGGATTTGAACGCCACAAGCGTTTGCGAAGGTGGTAATGCTTCGACTTGTAAGAGTCAAATGCCGATTATTGTAAACGATAATCTTGCATACGCTTTTGCTGCGGTTCCGGCTTCAAACGGCGGGCAGTGCGGTCACTGCTACGCTCTTACCTTCGACGGTACAGGTAAATATGAAACGAAGGATCCGCATCAGGGACTTAAAGGAAAGGTTCTTGTCGTTATGGCGTCGAATGTCGGAGCGGATGTGGAACAGGGACAATTTGACGTGATGATTCCTGGCGGTGGTGTGGGCATTTATAATGGCTGCGCCAATATGGGCTGGGGTGCTATGGGTCAACAATACGGCGGACTTCTTTCGGATTGCGAATCAGAAGTTGGCTATAGCAAATCGGGCGCAACTCTTACGAATGCGCGTAAGCAGTGCTTGACTCAAAAGTGCAACTCTACTTTTGCTAACGATCCGGTGGCGAAAGAAGGTTGCTTGTTCCTTGCAACTTGGATGAATGCCGCAGGAAATCCGAATCACACTTATCGTGAAGTCGAATGCCCGGCAGCTTTGAAGGCGCAATACTAATCCAAAATCTTTTCGATAAATTAAAACTCTCACTTTCGGGTGGGAGTTTTTTATTTTAATAAAAATTTGAGGGAAATATGCCGTTAAAAATTATTCAAAATGATATTACGAAAGTGAGCGCTGATGCGATTGTCAATTCGGCAAATCCTTTCCCGATTTGCGGAGGCAGTACCGAATCTTGCATCTATGAAGCGGCGGGCTATGATGAACTTTTGAAAGCGCGAGAAAAAATCGGCAAGATGCAAGTGTGTGAAGTTTCGCATACGAGTGCATTTTCACTTTGCGCCAAGTACATTATCCATGTGGTTTCTCCGCGGTGGAATGAGGGCGAATCGGGCGAAAAATTTGCGCTGCGATTTTGCTATGAACGCGCATTGCAAGAAGCTTTATCGCTTGGTTGCAAGTCGGTTGCGTTTCCACTTTTGTCAAGCGGCGTTTATAAATTTCCCAAAAAAATTGCACTTCAAATCGCCAAGGATTCCATCGAAGATTTTTTGAAAAATGAAAATTCTTTGAACGTTTTCTTGGTGCTTTACGATGATAATTCCATCAAGGCGAGCGAGAAACTTTCTCTTGCGATTCAGCGTTACATCGACGATAATTTTGAAAGCGACGAAAAGTCAATTAAATCTGTGATTTTTGAAAATGAAAACGCTGTTCTCGGGGCTCCGGAAATTTATCAAAAATGCCAAAAATGCACACTTGAAGAAGCGCCCGTTTTTAGAAAACTCAAAAATATCGAAAGCGAATTAGAAGAACGTCTCGATGCGAAGAGCGATACATTTCAACAGCGACTTTACTATTACATTCAGAAAAAAAATCTCGACGATAAAACGGTTTATACCCGCGCAACACTTGACCGCAGACATTTTGCAAAAATTCGAAAAGACGTAAATTATCGCCCGCAAAAAGCGACTGTCTTTGCCCTTGCCGTATCGTTAAAACTTGACCTTGACGAAACCGAAGATTTGCTTTCGCGCGCAGGCTTTGCCTTTTCAAATTCAAGCTATGCCGATCTTATCGTTCAATTTTTTATCGAACATCAAATTTACGATATCGGATACATTAACGATGAACTTATCAAGCGCAAAGAAAAAGCGCTCGGTGCAATTTAATTCAAAAATCGCCTTTTAAAATGTCGTCTGGCAGGAGACCACGGCGAGAATCTCCAAACCTATATTGAGACTATCAAATGCGGCGCTATTCTGCGCAAACGCATCAAAAAAGAGAGGCTCAATATGAAGGAAGGACTTACCGAAATCGTTTTTATTATGGACCGCAGCGGATCTATGAGCGGGCTTGAATCCGATACCATTGGCGGCTTCAACGCGACCATTGAAAAACAAAAAAAGGAACCGGGCGAAGCGCTTATTTCGACAGTTCTTTTTGACGACAAATCCGAAGTGCTTTATGATCGCGTAAACCTTGAAAAAATCGAACCCATGACCGACAAGCAATACTTTGTTCGCGGCAGCACGGCTCTTGTCGATGCGCTCGGAGGAGCTATTCATCACATCGGAAATGTGCACAAATACGCCCGCGATGAAGACCGTCCCGAAAAAACCGTCTTTATCATTACGACCGACGGCTACGAAAATTCGAGTCACCGTTACGATGCTGCACAGGTGCGCGCGATGGTTGAACGCCAAAAGAGAAAATACGGTTGGGAATTCATCTTCTTGGGAGCAAACATTGACGCAATCGAAACCGCGCGTCATTACGGCATTGACGAAGACCGCGCGGCAAATTTTGTAAATGATGAAATGGGCATCGAAGTGATGTGCCGCGCCGAAAGTGCTGTCATCAGCGATATCCGAAAAGGCAGGGCTCGCAACCGCAACTGGAAAAAAGAAGTCGAAGCCGATTACAAGAAACGCAGATAAATAAAAAGCGATTTGCAGATTGCAAAAATCCCCCGAAAGCTAAATAAGCTTTCGGGGGATTCGTTTTAATGCGTTTGATTTTATGTCATCGGAAGATTGCAGCGAAGAAGAGCGGCTGCAATTTCTTCTTTCCGCGGAAGTTCCGAATCTTTGGAAAATCCTTGCGGCAAACGGCGGAAGCCGACATTTTGAATTTGCGTATACAACTTTTGAATCGCTTCATCGGCGGGGATGTCTTCGACATTTTGCAGCAAGTTTAAAAGGAAAAGGCCAAGTCCGCTCAAGGTTGCCGTTTCGGCGTGTGGGAAGAGCGCTCGCAAGTCTGCTTGCACATAACCAATCGCCATTTCTTTTCCGCGGAGACGCACTTTTACTTGACGCTCCACCGCATTACGCGTTTTAATGCCGGGGAGAAGCGCTTCGGCAATTTGCAGCAATTTCCGAGAACGGAATTCTCCGAACGGCGGTAACTTGGAAAGCGGTTTTTGAACGGATGACTTTTGCGCAATTTCTTTGGCGCGTTTCGTTTCACAAAATGGTTTATAATTTTTCATCACCAAAACGGTGTCGGCATTTTGCAAATAATCGCCGCAGGCTCCGATGACTAAGACCAAATTGATACCGCGATTTTTGAGTTCGTCCGCGCGATCCGAAAGAGGAATTAACGGTTCATCTTTTTCGCCGACAAGTTCCCGCATCCGCGCATCGCGTATGAGAAAATTGACCGCCGAAGCATCTTCGTCAATGAAAAGAGTCCGCGAACCAAATTCCAACGCTTCCATCACATTCGCCGCTTCGCTTGTGCTTCCCGAAGCCGAAAGCGTTTCAAAATTTTCCGTCGAAGTGTGGAACGGAAGTTCGCGCACAAAGGGCGCAATGCGTGTTCCGCGGACAATGCGACCCGGTTCTGCAGCGATGCGCATCGCCGACGTTTCCGTCACAATCCATTCGCGTCCGTCACCAGGAATATGCGGCACGACAGCGCTTTCGAGCGCAGACAAAAGCGTGGACTTTCCGTGGTAAGCGCCGCCCGCAATAATGGTAATGCCTTTGGAAATTGCCATGCCCGAAATTTTTTTCCCGCAGACTTCAAAAGTTTCGCGCAATTCTTCGGGCGAAGTAAAGGGAATAGCTCCCGCTTTGGGCTTATCGCTTGCGCCCGATTCTCGCGGAAGAATTGCACCGTCGGGAACGAAGGCGATGAAATTTCGCTTTTGCATTTCGGCAAGCAACGCTTCGCGGATTTCTAAAGATTCGATGTAACGCAGCGCTTCTTTTTTATCGGCGTCGGAGTTTAAGTATAAACTCATCAACAAATCGGGAATCGTCGAAGTCAAAATTTCTGCGGCAGAAGAAACATCAATCGTGCGTTTGTCGCCCGGAAGATCCACCGAAAGCATGAGTTCGACGATGGCTTTCCCTGCGTTTTCCGAAGGTCCGCCGACCCAAAGAGAATTGCGGACGAGAATTTCTTCGCCCGGAGTCTGCACATTCAGCAGAAATTTTTCACCGTTTTCTTTCGCGGCTTCGCTTCGGGAATTGACTTCGTTTGCAATTTTTCGGAGCAAAAAATCGGCGAGGGCGAGACGCTTCGTCGGGAAGTTTCCCCATTCGGCAGGAATTCCCAAAATTTCAATGGGCGCTTTGAATTTAAGCCTAGACGCAGGCGCAAACGGATCGCCTTGCACATGGATAAATTCCAAATCAAAATCGCCGAAATTCCAAATTTTTCCGACGAGACTTTTGTATAAACCGTAATTTTTTCCGGTAAACGTGCGCAATTTTTGATAAAGTTCTTTCATTTCTCCAAAAAGTACAATTTATAAGGGAATTTTTACATCGCATCTTTCCGCAAAGGGCGATTTTCTTTATATCTTAATAACGATTTTAAGGAGCTTAAAATGAAATTCATTTCGAAACTTTTTGCTTTTAGCGCAGTATCGCTTTCGCTCTGTGCCGCTCTTGCTTTTGCCGAAGAACCGCCACCTCGCGGACAGGCTGCAACCGTTACGATTATCACAGAACCGCCTAACAGCGAAGTGTATCTCGGCAGCGAACTTTTGGGCAAGAGCCCGATTGAAAACATGCAGGTCAAGTCGGGACGCCAGACTTTAATCGTCGTCGATCAAGGTTATGAATTGGTGAATCAACGCGTGAATATTTGGCCGGGTAACGATAAGCGCAATCAATTTAATTTTGGCACCGTGATTCCGAAAGGCCACGTCGAAATTACAACTCTCCCGGGCAAGTGCATTATTTATGTGGACGGCGATAACGCAGACCGTACCGATGGCGCACCGTTAACTGTGAACAACCTCGACGCTGGCGACCACATGGTTCGCGCAGAATGCAACAACGGTCGTATGGCAGAACAGATGGTGAAAATCGAAGGCGAAAAGACCGTGAAAGTCACCCTCGACGCTCGCAAAGGCAAACGCTACAAATAATTTCGGAAAAGTTTTCCGTTTTGAGTCCGCAGAAAGAGCAATCTTTCGCGGACTTTTTTGTTAATGAGAAATTAGAAGAAACTCCTAAAAATCCGAAAAGCCCTCGGACAGCTCCATTTGATTTACTGGGAAGCTAGAAGAGGTCTCGGACAGTTCCATTTGATTTACTAGGAAGCTAGAAAAGGCCTCGGACGGTTCCTTTTGATTTACTGGGAAGCTAGAAGAGGCCTCGGACGGTTCCATTTGATTTACTGGGAAGCTAGAAGAGGCCTCGGACGGTTCCATTTGATTTACTGGGAAGCTAGAAGAGCCCTCGGACAGCTCCATTTGATTTACTGGGAAGCTAGAAGAGGGCTTGGACAGTTCCATTTGATTTACTGGAAAGCTTTGTAAAATTTTCAACGCGATTTTTTTACGCATAAGAAAAGACGGATTTGCATCCGTCTTTTCTTTTCGAGGCAACGCTCAGACTCGAACTGAGGAATGGGGCTTTTGCAGAGCCGTCCCTTACCAACTTGGGTACGTCGCCAGGTGAAACCAATTATAGGAAATAATTTTAATTTTTCCAAGGTGAAGATGGCGGAACTTTCTCTAAAACGGCGATTTTTTTGCAAAATCATAGAACTTTGGATGCGTTCTTTGAGGATTTCGGTGAAAATTTCGGAAAATTTGAATGCGGCGGGGGTTTTAGCGCTTTGGCATCGGGATTTATTCGCAGGCGCGGCAGCGTTTCGGAAGCGGGGAATTGCAGCTTTTATTTCGCCCAGTGCCGATGGCGAATTGCTCGCAAAAATTTCCGCAGACCTCGGGTACAGGGTCGTTCGCGGGTCAAGTTCGCGGGAATCGCTTTCGATTCGGGAAATGTTACGGCTTTTGCAAAGCGGAAAAGTTTGCGCGATGGCGCTCGATGGGCCGCGCGGACCGGCGGGCGAAGAAAAACCGGGAACGCGTTGGCTTGCGAAACGAGCGCAAGTGCCCGCGTGGAAAGTCAGCGTGCAGTATGGAGCGCATTTTACCTTGCACAGTTGGGACGCAGCAAAAATTCCTTTGCCGTTGTCAAAATTGACAATTTCTTTAAGTTATCTTTGATTTGGTTGTAGATTAAAAAGATTGGAGAAAGAATGATTTATTCCACATTTGTTGCATTTGACTTGGAAACGACTGGACTCAAAAATGATAAGGATGAAATCGTAGAAATCGGTGCGGTAAAATTTACGGTTTATGATGATAATGGAGTCATTCGTCCGAAAGAAATTTCCACATTTCAGAGCTTGGTAAAGCCGCCGATGATGATTCCCGACGAAGCGACTCGGGTGAATCATATCACCAATGAAATGGTAGAAAATGCTCCCGTTATCAACGATGTACTCAAAAAGTTCACGGTATTTTGCGGACAAACCGCTATTCTCATCGCGCATAACGCAGACTTTGACTCGGGCTTTTTGCACGTCGCTTACACCAAGCATCCGCAACTTTTGCCGGGAAATCCAATCGTCGATAGTCTTCGCATTTCCAAATCGATTTTGCCCGAACTCAAAAGCCATAAACTCGGCGATCTCGCGCACATGTTTCAGCGGATTAAAGGTCAAATCAAATTGAGCATTAACAACGATGAAATGCACCGCGCTGTTTACGACTGCGAAATGTTGATGGAAGTTTTCGTCGCCCTTTTGCGCCGCCGCATCCGCAAAGAAGATTGGGATATTTCTCGGATTCTTCCTTGCATTATCAAGAACGGATCCGTGCCCGCATATTTGACCAAGATGAAATAATTTTGTAAAAAATTTCCCAGGAGAATTTTCGACTCGAAAATTTTGTATTTAGTTTTTAGAAATTTCTGAAAGCGAAAACATTTCCTTTGAGTTGAATATTATGTTTTTCTTCTTTGCCCTTTTAATTATCGCTTCCATTTTTTCGACAAAGATTTCGGAAAAAATTGGAGTGCCGGTATTGCTTGCGTTCCTTGCGGTAGGACTTATTGTAGGGAGCGATGTGCTCGGGCTTTTTGAATTTAGCGATGCGCAGCTTACGAAACGCATTGCCGATATTCTTCTCATTTTCATTTTATTCGATGGCGGCTTTCGCACTTCGCGGGCGGATTTAAATTTGGTCGCGAAGCCCGCGATGACCCTTGCGACTTTTGGCGTTTTAGTGACCGCGTTGGTGCTCGGCGTAGCCGTTCATTTCGTCATGGGATATGAATGGATGCTTTCAATGCTCATCGGCGCCATTATTTCTTCGACGGATGCCGCTGCGGTTATTTTGATTACGCGGCAAAATCCGTTGCAACGGAAAATCGCTGCGACATTAAATGTGGAAAGTGCGGCGAACGATCCGATGGCGATTCTTTTGACTCTCACATTTGTCGGGAGTTTAGCGGGAAACGGAGCAACTCCTCTCGGCTTTTTGACATCGCTCGTTTGGCAATTTGTCGGTGGAATTTCCGTCGGATTTCTCGTGAGCAAAGCGGCGCGGTTTCTTTTTGATCATCTCAAATCCGAAAATCGCGGCTATTATTATGTGTTGATTATCGGGGTTATTTTACTCGCATACGGTTTGGCGGATTTAATCCGCGCAAACGGAATTATCGCAGTCTTTTTCATGGGTTATTGGCTTGGCAATTCGGATTTTGTTTCGAAGCGAGGCGTGAGCAATTTCCTCGAAGGCGTTTCGACTTTTGGCAATATGGCGCTATTCTTAATGCTTGGACTTTTGGCGTTTCCGCGGCATTTTTCGCTCATTTGGAAAGAAGGAATTCTCATCGCAGCGCTTATGATTTTTATCGCGCGCCCGATTGCGGTTTTCCTTTCGACATTACCGTTTCATTATTCGTGGAAAGAAAAATTTTTCTTGTGCTGGGGCGGAATCAAAGGCGCTGTCCCGATTGTGCTTGCGACTTATCCCGCTGCGTATGGAATTGAATCGGGCGAGTCCGTTTTTAACATTATCTTTTTTGCGGTGATTATTTCGTGTCTTTTGCAGGGAAGTTCCCTCGGGAAAGTGGCGCAACTTTTCAAATTGACTGTGCCCAAACGCCCGATTTCTCCGTTTTCGGTCGAATTGCATTCCGTGCGTCGCGCCGATTTGGAAATGTATGAGTTTCAAGTTCTGGAAAATTCATTTTGCGCGGGGAAATGCATCAAAAATTTGCAGTTAGGAAATGAAGTCGTCATCACTTCAATTACCCGCGACGCTAAAATCCTCCCGCCGAAAGGAAATGTAGAACTGCAACCGAATGATATTTTATTCATCCTCATGAAAATTTCCGAACACGAAAAATGGGAAAAATACTTGGAAAAGGGAGTTAGAAATGAGGAAAGCCATCTCGCAGAATTGCAAGGACGAATTTCCTGAGTGAGATGGTATCTCGCAAAAGTGCATGGACCCATTTTGCGAGTAAAATGCCACCTTTCAAAAGTGCATGGATCCATTTTGCGGGTAAAATGTCACCATTCAAAAGTGCATAGACGCATTTTGCGGGTAAAATGCCACCTTTCAAAAGTGCAAGGACCCATTTTGCGGGCAAAATGGCACCTTTCAAAAGTGTATGGACACATTTGGCGAGTAAAATGTCACCATTCAAAAGTGCAATGACACATTTTGCGGGTAAAATGCCATCTTGCAAAAGTGCAAGGACACATTTGGTGAGTAAAATGGCTTCTCGCAGGTTTGAATGAGATCTTAGATCTTAGAGTTTAGAGCTTAGTATTTTTTTTAGATTAAAGTTCTAAGCTCTAAGTTCTTAAAACGGCGCTTCGCGCGAAAACTTCCCCAATTAACTTCTGCTTTTCTATTTTTACTTTCAAAGTAAGAAGGGAAATTTATGTCTGTTTTAATGCGTTCTGTTTCTGGAATTCGCGGAATCGTAGGCGACACTTTAACGCCGACGGTGCTCACCAATCATGTCAAAGCTTTTTTGGAAGTGACGGGAGCACGCAAAATCGTTATCGGGCGCGATAGCCGTCCGACGGGTGACGCAATTGTGTCGTATGTTTCGGGCCTTTGCCGTCTCGCGGGCGCAAATGTCATCGATGTAGGCCTTGCGACAACGCCGAGCGTTGAACTTTTTGTCACGCGTCTTCATGCCGATGCGGGAATTATCATTACTGCAAGCCATAACCCGCTCGAATGGAATGCGCTCAAATTCCTCGATGAACGCGGCATTTTTCTTGGACCCGATCAAGTGAAAGATCTTTTTGCCATCGCGGATTCGGGCAAATTTATTTATCCGGATTATCGTCAGATGGGCGAAGTTGAAGTGCTCAAAGATGCGGACGCTTTCCATATCGATGATACATTAGCGATTCCGTTTATGGATGTCGAAGCGATTCGGAAGAAACATTTTAAAGTCGCCGTAGACGCGGTAAATGGCGCGGGCTCGTATATTGTTCCGCGGATGCTCGAAGCGCTCGGTTGCGAAGTGGTGCGCGTGCACTGCGAACCCGATGGCACATTCCCGCGGGGACCAGAACCGATTCCTTCGAATCTTCTCGACTTAGGAAACGCTGTCCGCGAAAATCATTGCGCGGTGGGCTTTGCGGTTGATCCCGATGCGGACCGTTGCGCTCTCGTCGATGGAAACGGAAATGCAATCGGCGAAGAATATACTTTGGCGATTGCGACCGAAGCGGTTTTGTCCAAGAAGAAAGGGGACGTTTGCGTGAATCTTTCGACATCGCGGATGAGTGCAGATGTCGCAGAAAAATTCGGCGTGGGATTTTCTCGGGCAAAAGTCGGTGAAGTCAATGTGAGCATTCAAATGATGCAGAATAATTGCATTGTCGGCGGTGAAGGCAACGGCGGCGTCATTCTTCCGGCGGTGCATTATGGCCGCGATTCCTTGGTTGCAGCTTCTCTCGTTCTCGCTTGGATGGCCGAAAATAACGGCGGCCCTGAAAAGTTCAAAGCAGAACACGCAAGCTATGTGATGCCGAAGAAAAAATTCCCGCTCGGTGAGAAGCCGGTGAAGGCAATCTTCGAAGAAGTCGAAAAAGAATTTTCGGATTGGACGGCGGATAAACGCGACGGGCTTTGGCTCGGAAAAGACAAGAGTTTTGTGCATGTCCGCGCGTCGAATACGGAACCGGTGATTCGCGTGATTGCAGAAGCGCCTACCGAAGCCGAGGCCGAAGAACTTTGCGCAAAGGTTGAAGCAAAAATCAAATAAGCGGAGGGAGTATGTGCGGAATTGTCGGATACATTGGAAATCGCGATGCGGTAAGCGTTCTTTTGAACGGGCTCAAACGCTTGGAATATCGCGGCTATGATTCATCGGGAGTTGCAGTGGCTCACGAAAATCATCAGCTCGAGATGGAAAAGGCGACGGGTAAAATCGTTAACCTCGAAAAGAAACTGCTTGCGCATCCGCTTTCGGGAACGGTGGGAATTGCGCATACGCGTTGGGCAACTCACGGGATTCCTTCCGAAAAAAACGCACATCCTCAAGTGAGCTATGACGGGAAAATTATGGTGGTGCATAACGGCATCATCGAAAATTACGCGCAAATCAAATCCCGCTTAGAAGCCGACGGCGTTCAATTCCAATCGGATACCGATACCGAAGTCGTCGCCCATCTCATCGCAAAACTTTACCGCGGCGATATCAAAAGCGCCGTTCTGGATGCGCTCAAAAAACTCGAAGGCACATTTGGCCTTGCGATTCTTTGCGCAGACGAACCCGATGTTTTAATCGGAGCGCGTCGCGGAAGTCCGCTCGTTTTAGGGCTCGGCGATCAAGGCGAATATTTCTTGGCGAGCGATGTTTCGGCGATTGTCGATTACACGCAAAAAGTCGTTTACTTAGACGATAACGATGTCGTTATCGCAAAGCGCAGCGGCTACGAAATCGTCACTGTTTCGAGTCGCACGGTAAACCGCAGCGTCGAAGAAATTGACTTTGACGCAGATGCTGCAAGTAAAAGCGGATTCGAACATTTTATGCTCAAAGAAATTTTTGAGCAGCCCGAAGCTCTTCGCAATACAATGCGCGGACGCTTACTCCTTTCCGAGGGCTCGGCAAAGCTCGCGGGCTTGGATTCGAATCGCTTAGAACTCCGCAATTTAAATCGCATTATCATTACCGCTTGCGGCACGAGTTATTATGCGGGCATGGTCGGCGAATATTTAATCGAAGACCTCGCCGGCGTTCCTGTCGAAGTGGAATATGCCTCGGAATTCCGTTACCGCAATCCGATTATCAAACCGGGAACTTTGGTATTTGTCATCTCGCAATCGGGAGAAACTGCAGATACATTGGCCGCTCTCCGCGAAGCCAAAACAAAAGGCGCAACTGTCCTCGGTATTTGTAACGCAGTCGGTTCGACAATTGCGCGCGAAAGCGACGGCGGCGTTTACTTGCACGCAGGCCCCGAAATCGGTGTTGCGAGTACGAAAGCGTTTACATCGCAAGTCACCGTTCTCGCAATGATTGCACTTTTACTCGGCAGAGAACGTCGCGTTTCTGCGGAACAAGGCATCGACTTTGCGCGGGCCATTTCGAATATTCCTTCTCAAGTCGAAGAAACTTTAAAGCTTTCGGATAAAATCCGCGAAATTGCGAAGAAATATGTCGATGCGAAAAATTTCCTTTATCTCGGACGCCATTACAATTATCCCGTTGCAATGGAAGGCGCATTAAAGCTCAAAGAAATCAGCTACATTCACGCCGAAGGTTATCCCGCTGCCGAAATGAAGCATGGGCCGATTGCTCTCATCGACGAAAAAATGCCCGTCGTCGTCATCGCTCCCAAAGACAGTCTTTTTGATAAAGTGCTTTCGAATATTCGCGAAATCAAAGCCCGCGGCGGACGCATTATCGCCATCACAACCGAAGACTGCACAGAACTTTCGGAATACGCAGACGATGTCATCATCGTTCCCAAAGTGGAAAAGCCTCTTATGCCTTTAATCACTTGCGTTCCGTTACAGCTCCTCGCTTATCACATCGCCGTTCTTCGCGGAAACGATGTGGATCAACCGCGGAATTTGGCAAAAAGCGTTACGGTGGAATAATGCACGAAGTTCCGGAATCCTACGAAGTTCATATCGGCGCATTTGATGGCCCGATGGATCTTTTGCTGTATTTGGTGCAGCAGAGCGAAGTGAGTCCTGCGGATATTTCTATCGCTGAAATTACAGACCAATATCTCGAATGGATGAAGGATATTACCCGCGCGGACCTTTCGCAAGCGGGGGATTTTCTCTTGATGGCGAGTCGCCTCATGGCGATGAAAGTGCGAGAACTTTTGCCGAAAGATCAGCGCACCGCCGAAGACGAAACCGAAATTGACGTCGCCCGCGAAGAGCTCATCAAGCAAATGCTCGAATATCAGCGCTACAAATATGTGGCGAAAGAACTTCAGCAAATGGAATTGGGAAATTTTGGCGTTTGCTATCGCGGACGCATGGAAAAAACCGAATCCGAAGATGATACTCTCGCCGACGCAAATATTTGGCAACTTTTCCGCGCTTACCAAAAAATGCTCAAATCGCGGAACAGCGAAAATGTGCATCACATCGAACTCGACGACGTAACGATTGAAGACCGTCAACAATTCATCGCAAACACGCTTCGCCGCGAAGGCCGCGTCCTTTTCGAAGATTTACTTGGCCGTGATCCGATGCCGATTGTCACAGTGGTGACGTTTATGGCGCTCATGGAAATGATTAAAACCGACGACGTCGTCTTTCGTCAGAGCGAACTTTTCGGAGCGATTTGGCTTTATCGTAAAAAAGACAATGCGGAATTTGCCGAAGAAATGGCGAACGAAACCCGCATTTACGAGCCCGAGCACGAATATAAAACGGGCATCTTGGAAAAATTACGCGAACGCGAATTGGTCCGCAACAATAATCAAAAGGCGACTCTCGATCAAGTCATGCGCACAGCTTCGCTTTTAGCGTCGCGCGGCAAAGCGATTAACGACGACGATATCGCAGCGATGCTCAACGGCGAAATGGATTTGGCGGCAGTCGAAGCGAGCTTAAATCCGCCCGAAAATTCTGAAGGCGCAAATCCGCAAACCGAAACGGCAGCCGCCGAAAATCCGAACGGCGAAAATGAAGCGCAAAATATTCAAACGGAATCGCCCGCGGAGAATCTTCCAACTTCCGCAGAAAGTGCTGCGCCAAACGAAGAATCGCAAACGCAAAATGTTGCGCCCGAAAATGCGGAATCCATTTCTGCAGAAAATGAAGACGCTGACGATGAAGCCGAAGCGTTAGAAGAATCGGCGAAGCAAGTGGAAGAAGCCGAAATCGCAGCGAGTCTTGCGCCGAACGAAGAACCTCCGCAATTAGAAACGGAATCGGATGAATCCGAAGAAAGCGTGGAAAGTGAAAATCCGGAAAACGGAAATGGCGAAAACATAAATGGCGAAAACGGTCAAACGGAAAAGGAAAAGGCGGAAAATTCCGACGACGATTAGAACGGAAAAATTGAATTTTACAATTCTGCGCAATCGAAATACAAAAATGTTGTAAAATTGCGAAAGAGCATCTCGGAAACGGCGAAATTCAACGAATTTCGCCGTTTTTTGCATTTGGCACGGTTTTCGCATAAAGGTGTGCGTGATGAAAAACTTTCCAAAGGAGATACATCATGCATAAGTACTTATTCGGATGGCTATTCGTGCTATTTATGGCACTGACTGCCACATCCGCGTTTGCAGAAGATTCTACCGCTGTAACGCCGGCGGTAACAGAACAGGTCGCAGCAGCTCCGGCTCCTGCTTCCGAAGCGGCTCTCACCGCTGACAAAATCGTAGCGATTACCGCTGACGATGGCGCAACGACCTCACAGGCCGAAGAAAATGACCTCTTCCACAAAAGTTTAACCGCGATTTGGTTGCTTGTGTGCGGCATGCTCGTGTTCTTTATGCAACCGGGTTTTGCCATGGTCGAAGCAGGTCTTTGCCGCGCAAAGAACGTGAACAACATCTTGATGAAGAATGCATTGGACATCTGCATTGGATCCATTATGTTCTTCTTCGTCGGCTGGGGTCTCATGTATGGAAAGATGGGACTCGAAGCGGGCAAGTTCATCGGCTTTAGCGACTTTATGATCAGCAGCTCGGGAGACTTTTTGAACTGGTTCTTCCAAGTCGTCTTCTGTGCAACGGCTGCGACGATTGTATCGGGTGCTATGGCGGAACGTACAAAGTTCACCGCTTACCTCGCATACTCTCTCGTGATTTCCGCTGTCATTTACCCGATTTCTGGTCACTGGATTTGGGGCGGCGGCTGGCTCTCGGAACTTGGCTTCCATGACTTTGCTGGTTCTACCGTTGTGCACTCTGTCGGCGGTTGGGCTGCAATGATGGGCGCAATCATTCTTGGACCGCGTATCGGTAAGTATGTGAAGGGCGAAGACGGTAAGATTCACGTTCGCGCTATTCAAGGTCACAATATGCCGCTCGTTTGCCTCGGTGTGTTCATCTTGTGGTTCGCATGGTTTGGATTTAACTGCGGTTCTACCTTGGACGGCACTGCTCACGAATCGATGTCTTTGGTTGCGATGACGACAATTTTGGCAACTGCAGCTTCGACGATTGTTGCGATGGCGACTTCTTGGGTAATCGGGAAGAAGCCTGATGTTTCCATGACTCTCAACGGAACTTTGGCAGGCCTTGTAGCGATTACGGCTCCTTGCGACGTCGTTTCTCCGGGTGCTGCAATCGTTATCGGTTGCGTCGCAGGCGTCCTCGTCGTTCTCTCGGTGATGTTCTTTGAACAAGTTCTCCATATCGATGATCCGGTCGGTGCAATTTCTGTCCACGCTATTAACGGTGCATGGGGCACAATCGCAGTCGGTATCTTCGGCAACTTGGAAACTCTCGGCAACGTAAATTCTCGCTTGGGACAAATCGGCGTCCAATCTCTCGGCGTTCTCGCTGTATTCCTCTGGGTGACGATTACAAGCGGCATTATGTTCCTCATCATCAAGAAGACAATGGGTCTCCGCGTGACCGAGAAGGAAGAACTCCGCGGTCTCGATATCGGCGAACACGGTTCTGAAGCCTATAACGGATTCCAAATCTTCACAAATATGTAGGAGGATAGAAAAATGATGAAGTTGATTATTGCATACATTCAACCCGATAAGCTGAATGCGGTGAAGCAGGAACTTTACAAAGAAGAAATCTACAAGATTTCAGTAACGAATGCCCTCGGCTGCGGTCATCAGGGCGGTTACACCGAAACGTATCGTAACGTTTTGAACGAAGTCAACCTGTTAAAGAAAGTTCGGATTGAAATTGCGGTCACGGAACCCTATGTGGAAAAGACTGTGAATGCAATCATCCGGGCAGCGAAAACGAATCAGATCGGCGATGGAAAAATTTTCATCATCCCGATTGAAGATACGATTCGCATTCGCACCGAAGAACGTGGCGAAGTTGCTATCGGTTAATTCCGGGTGATTTCGTATCCTCCAGCGACGGAGCTCCGAAAGGGGCTCCGTTTTTGCGTGAACAAAATAGTGGAAAATTTTAAAAGCTTAAAGGTCTCTGCGAAAAGCAGAGACCTTTAAGAGCGGGGAGGGCGAGATTCGAACTCGCGATAGGGTTACCCCTATACGTCCTTAGCAGGGACGCGCCTTCGGCCAACTCGGCCACCTCCCCTAATTCGGGGGACTACAATTCTAGCTATTTTTTGCGAAAATTTCAAGTTCAAATCGGGAAAAAACTGCATTTATCTATTTTTTATACGCTTTTTGGGTCAAAAAACATGAAGAAATTGCTAAAAACGCTTTTAAAGATCGCAGTCGCTGCCGTTATCGTAGGGCTGCTTTGCCTGATTCCCGCTTATTTGATTGTCTTCAAATACATGCCGAAGCAAGATCCCGACGGCATTTTTAATCGCGAATATATCCTTTCGGAACTTTCTGGCGAATCGCGGGTTTATTACCGCGACGGCGAACGCCTTCTCGGCTCATTCTTCGATGTCAATCACCGCATTTATGTGCCCTTTGGCGAAATCCCTGAGAACATTGTAAATGCTCTCGTCGCCGCCGAAGATGCAGCATTTTTTCAACACGGCGGTTTTGATTTTTCTGGCTTTACGCGAGCGATGGTTAACAATATCCGCGCGGGCAGAATGCAACAAGGCGGTTCTACTTTAACGCAACAAACCGTCAAAAATATTTACGGGCGCGAAGAGCGCAGCATCAAAGCAAAATGGAAAGAATTGATCAATGCGCTTCGCATGGAAAATTTCTTTACCAAAGAAGAAATTCTCGAATTTTATTTGAATCAATTTCACGTTTCGGGAACGGGCAAAGGCGTTGCCATCGCCGCGCAATATTTCTTCAACAAAGACCTCAAAGATTTAACTCTCGCCGAATGTGCGTTCATCGCGGGCTCGGTCAAAGGCCCATTCAACTATGACCCGTTTATTCAGCGGACAAAAGAACGTCGCGACCGCGCCATTAAACGCGGACAAGAACGGTTGCGTTATGTCCTCGGACGCATGGTTTCCGAAGAATATATTTCGCAAGAGCAAATGGATTCGGCATTAGCAAAACCGCTAGAATTTAATCACGGCAATTTCCGCTTTTCTCTTTCGACGCAACTTTCTCGCTTAGAAGAAAAATTCGATTCGGAATTTTATCAAGAACTTTTTGAAAAAGAAGGCATTTCGGATTGGCGCAAAGCGCAGCTGCAAATTGTGACGACCGTCGATGCGGATTATCAAATGGCAGCAAAACGCGCCGTGCAAAATAACATTTCCAATTTGCAAGTGAAACTCGGCGGCTTCGCTCTCCCCAAATCAGATCAGCCGAACCGCGCCGCCTTTGCGCGGACGGGCGATTATCTTTACGGCGCTGTGGATTCTGTTCTCTACGATGCCAAAGGAAATCTCTCGGACATTTATCTTTCCTTCGGGCAGTTGCAAGGCCACGTGAATCAAGAATCGCTACAAAGTTTAGCGACGCAGATGAACGCCGACATCAAAAAAGTTTTAGCGCCGCGTCTCGGCAAAGGCTCCGTTCTTCTCGTAAGCGTCAAAGATTCGGTAAAAGTTAACGGTGCCGTTCCTTGCGCCATTGAAACGGAACCGGTTTTACAAGGCGCATTAGTTGCGCTTCAAAATGGCGCTGTCGTCGCAAGCCAAGCGGGATTTCACAATACGGGCTACGACCGTTCTTTCAAAGCGAAACGCCAACTGGGCTCGAGCTGGAAACCGCTCCTTTTCGGGGCTGCGCTCAATTATCATTGGCATTATTTAGATGAACTCGAAAACGATTTCAATTTATTCCAATACGAAAATGAATTTTATTTCCCTCGTCCGGATCACAAAAATAAAGGCGAAACCGTGAGCATTTTATGGGCAGCGGTGCGCTCCGAAAATATCGCGAGCATTTGGCTTTTGGATCATCTCTTAGACAAACTTTCGGACGAAGAATTTGCAGGCGTTGCTGGCGAAAACGGATTCCTCAAACGCGAAGACGAAACTTTCGACGATTACCGCAAACGCTTACGCGATAAATTCGGTTTATACTTAAATGAAACCGCAAAACAAGAAATTGAATTTTCCAAAGCGCAGAAAAAATTGGTCGATCAATTCTTGTACGAAAATCGTCCTGCTGCGGCACGTGCTCTGCGCAATATGTTCTACGGTCGCAACGTCGAATCAGGCAAAAAGAAATATCGCAAATTGGACAAAAATTATTTCGCAGAATTCGATCACAATTTCTTGCGTTATTTATCGATTCTCAAAGCGCGCGATTTGCAAGCGACAAATCCGGAATTGGCAAACGCCTCCGAAGCGCTCGCCGACGAAGAAATTTATCCGAATTTAAATCTCTCGGACATTCGCCGCTTAAACGGACTCATGGAAATTCCGCGCGAAGATACCGATTATTCTTCTGCCGAAGAATTGCGCTATTGGCCTGATTTCAAACGCACCGTGGCAATGGCTGCGTTCGCCAAATTTGCGGGCGAAATCGGCATTCACGGAAAACTGCGCGAAGTCATGAGTATGCCTCTCGGCGTAAACGAAATCCCGCTTTCGGATATGACGATTGCGTATCAAACACTTCTCACGGGAAAAATTTACAAGTGCGCAGACGGCGAATGGAATGAACCGTGCTTAGTGCAAAAAATTCTCAATCGCGATGGACGTGAAATTTTCACAAACACCATCGAAGAGAAAAAAATTCTCTCGGATACCGTGACAGAACAGATGGCTGTTATGTTGCATTCCGTTTTCCAATACGGCACTGCCCGCAGCCAATACGACAAAATTAAAATGCAAGCCGACTCCGGAAAAACTTCGCTCATCTTCCCCGCATTCGGAAAAACAGGAACGACGAACGATTATAAAAACGTCGCCTTCCTCGGTGCCATTCCCACATTCGTTCCGACGAAAAACGGCTTCGGATTGGACTCGGTCATCGCCATCGGAAGTTACGTCGGTTTCGACGATAATCGCCCGCTGAAATCGGGCAGAACACGCATCGCGGGCTCTTCGGGTGGTCTTCCGCAATGGGCGGATTTTGCAAAAGCGGTCATCGCAACTCGAAAAGAAAATTTGCGCGTCGATTTCCTCGACATTTCCATGCTCGCCAAAGGAAAAATTCCGCTGCGCTTAGAAACGGAACGCGGAGAAATTCAAGTGAATCCGATGACAGGGCTTCCGGTTTATGCAGCATCCGAAACGGTTCGAAATATTCCGCTGTTAGATGTGCCGGGTTACACATCTCCCGCGCAAATGGAAACGGCAGCGGCAAGTGCAGCAAACACTGGAATCGTCACGTCGCTTTCGATGCCCGCCTTTGCTCCGGATTCGTCGGCATTTGCACCCATTCTTCCTTCGAAAAAAATCGAAGACGATTTTGAACTTCCCGCAGACTTTACGGGCGACAACGCATTCGTTCCGATTGAACCGGGCGAAGGATTATAAATTTTTGAGGTGATGATGAAGTACATTCACTTGGGAATTCTTCTCGGAATTTTCTTTTTCACCGCTTGCGCGGGGACGAAAACGGCTACAAATCCGAATGCCATTTCCGACGAAGTTTCCACTTCGGCAGAAAAAATTTCTGCGGAAAACGACAGCGAAAAAATTGACATCGAAAAATCAAAAACAGAAATTTCATCTTCTTCGGAAATGGAAAAATCTTCGTCGAGTTCCGTCGTGGGGTTTGATTCTGCAGAAAAAATTCCAGAACCAAAAAAATCGCAGCCGATGGATTCATCTAAAACGCAAAATATTTCTACCGAGAAATTGCCCGAAGAAAATGAAAATGTCCGCGTGCAAAATGTCGCCGATATTTACGTCGAAATTCCGCGCCTCGCCCAAGAAGCTCTGTCGCGGGCCGATTCTTTCTACGTCGCGGGCAATCTCGATTCTGCCGCAGTCATCGTCGAAAAATTTTCCGTCTTAAATCCGCTTTGGAACGAATGGCAACATCAAGCGCAATCGCTTTCCGAAAAAATTCAAACAAACCGCACCGCTAAAGCGAGCGAATTAGAACGCACCTTCATCGATCTCGTCAACGCCAATGCGCGCCGCGCCGATTACGCCGATGTAAAAATCATCACCGACGCCATTGCCGAATCTTCGCCGAATGATTCCCTCAAAAATTTCGCTGATTCCCTATTACAATTAGCCTATGCGCGCACATTTCAAAAAGTCAAATCGGAGCGGGATTCTGCCCTTGCCCTCGCCAAAGAAAAAGCAAACTTTGATTTCGCCGAACAAAAAATTTCCGAACTCATTCGCCGTTATCCCGATTACATCGACACATTAAATTTGCAAAATGCAATTCTCAAAATCGCGGCCATGTGCCAAGAAAACGCTTCCGTTTCCGCCGATTATTGGAAAACTCACGACCCGCAAAAAATTCTCGCCGAAGCCAAAAAATTCGCCCAAAATAAAAAGTGGAACGAAGCCAAATCCGCATATCAAAAACTCAAAACGAGCAATCTCCGCGGCGATGCATTACGCGGCATCGAAGAAATTGAAAACGCTTATTGCCAAGAAAAACGTCAAAAAGCCACACAACTTTTCGCCGAATCGCGGAACAAAAAATCAAACGCCCAAGAAAAATTGCAAAAAGCAATCGCCGAACTCGATGCGTGCTTAGAATTCGCCCCCGATTTTAAAGACCGCAAAACGGTCCTCGAAAACAAAAACTTTTTGCAGGCAGAAATCAAATGATTTTCGGCTATGAATGGTATCAATACATCGCCTTCTTCGGCGTCGGATTACTCGCGAGCGCAATCAACAGCATCGCTGGCGGCGGCAGCACCATCAGCCTTCCGGTCATGATATTTCTCGGGCTTCCGCCAACGATAGCGAACGGCACAAATCGCATCGGCTTATTCGTCGGCAATTCCACCTCCGCCGTGAATTTATTCAAACACGGACTTTTAAACCGCAAAATTTATTTCCGCTTATTTTGGCCAACTCTCATCGGCTCACTTCTCGGCATTTTATTCCTCGTCAAAATTGACGACCGTTTATTTCAAGGCATTCTTTCTCTCGCCATATTACTCGTCGTCATCATGAGCAATCTCAAACGCGACATCTTCGGAAAGCCACCCGAAACGCCACCCGAAAAAATGAGAGTCCTCGCCTTTCTCGGATTTTTCCTCGTAGCCATTTACGGCTGCATCGTTCAAGTCGGCGTCGGCTTCTTACAAATTTTTGCGCTCTCGCGTTACACGGGTCTCGACCTTTTGCACGTCAACGCACTCAAAAATGCGCTCACATCCACCTTCCTTTTCGTAAGCA
>SAMEA104315433__coassemble_301_pt1 | contig 25494 bp, 25 predicted proteins | sample SAMEA104315433__metabat2_low_PE_037 | metagenome-assembled genome bin SAMEA104315433 (sample SAMEA104315433) | gut metagenome | biome: Monkey gut; feature: monkey-associated habitat; material: faeces | place: China | collected 2013 | reverse complement strand
CAAGAGAAAGGCTCATAAAATGAAGTGCTTCGGCAACAAGAGATTTTCCACTTCCCGTCGGCGTATTTAAAATCACATTCTTATCGTCAAACAATTCGAGAATTGCATTTTCTTGCGCTTCATACAAATTCACGCCGCGTTCTTCCGTCCACGTTAAAAAACGTCCAAGCAAATCTTCGTTGGACAACTGTTCCCCTTTTTGCGGAAGAAAATACTGTAAATTTTTCATCATACCCTTAAAATAGAAAGTTTTGTTTGGCGAAATGAAAGCCGAAAAAGCATAAAAAAAGGCTGCAACCGATTGCAGCCTTTTCTTCTTTTAGAAACGGCGCGGACGCGGTTCTCTCGGGCGAGCCTCATTGACGCGGAGTGGACGACCGTTCACTTCCTTGCCATTCAGCTGTTCGACTGCGTTTGCTGCAACACCGTCGTCTTCGATTTCAACGAAGCCGAAACCTTTGCTGCGACCTGTATCGCGGTCCATGATGATCTTTGCGCTCTTGATTTCGCCAAATTCAGCGAAGAGGCCGGCGAGGTCGGCGTCGCGGAACGCAAAGGGGAGATTACCAACATAAATGCTTTTCATAATTTATCCAGGCTGTTAAATAAGCCTTTTCAAATAATAGCTCATTTTGGGGAAAAATGTTGAATATTTTTACTCGTTTTTCATTGAAAATCATCTCAAATGCAAAAAATGTGAATTTGGTCAATCCATGCGAAATTTTTTTACATTTTAATGATTTTCATCGTATTAGGCATACCCAAATGAGCTACTCGTTTTTTTAATTCTTCCACAACAGCAACATCCAAATTCGTCCCAATTTTAAGTTTGTTTTTTTCTTGACGTTTCAAATAAGCTTTATACTTTGTAGAAAGAATTTTTGATGCTTCGTTAAATGGAGTCGGACCTTTCACAACTAGATCATTTTTTTCTGCCCATTTGAGTTCCGCATCGGCTTCTTCTTCAGTTTGATTTTCATAATAAGAAGCAATACGTTCTATTTCTTCATCTGTCATTCTTTTTTTCATTATAGCCTCCTTACAGTAAAAGCCGTAACAATGGTATTTGAAGTTTCAGAATAAACGATTTTGCAAATTTTTCCAGAAACTTCTGCAAAAATCAACGAACAAGATTCATCTTTTTGCGAAATAACCTTTTTTAAAATTTTGCATTTACCACACAAAACATCTACAACATCTTGCTCAGAAATTCCACAGCGAGCCATATGTTCTTTTGCATGATCACTTATCCTCAAACCCATAAGTAGAATATAGATTTTTTCTAAACTCTATCAAGATTCCAATCAATCTTTAACAATTTTCTTTAACAAAAATGAATTAAGTTGTTGAATATTTTTTGGAAACAAATGACAATTATCACATCGATTTTCAGAAGCGAGATGTTCACCGAAACGATTTTCGGGATCGGGACACGGTTCCGTTGAGCCGTCGGGAAGCACCCAAATTTCACGGCCGAGAAAGGGGCAATTTTTTTGTTGCCATTTTTCTTCGGGTTTTAAAAAAGTGCCTTCGATTTTTAGCGGTAAATTTTTCCATTTTTCGCTATCAAAAAATTCTTCGGAAGGAATCGCTTCGCGTTTTTTTAATTCTTCTGCTTGCGAAAGAAAAACAGCCCGATTTAACTTGACCCGATTGCATCCCAATTCTAACGCCCATTCCAATACGCGTTCCACATCATCGCGATTCGTTTTGCAAACCGCCATCTGCAAAGAAATTTTTGAAAGTTCTTCAAATTTTTCGGCAAGTTCATTTCGCACTTGCAAAAATTCTCGGAGATTTTTTTTGTACTGCGAAACATCCATCCCGACGCATAAATTTTTCCAAACTTTTTCGGAAAATCCCCAGCAGCTCACTTTGATATCGCTTGAAATCGGAAGCAATTCTTGCGCCCAAGCTCGCGCACCTTTCATCGGAAAACTTCCATTCGTCGTCACATTTAATTTCAAATGCAATTCGCGAACGAGCGCTTCTAATTTTTCAAAATGCGTATAAAGTAACGGTTCCCCCATTGTACTTGGAATGACTTCGCGGATTCCTTCAACGGCAAATTTTCGCACCGCTTTTTCCGCAATTTCCCAAGGCATTTCGCCTTTTCCGAATTGATGTCTGCGCTGTTTTAAAAAGCATAGCGCACATTGCAAATTGCAACGGTCCGGATTCGTCAAAAGAGTCGTTCGCCACAACATGAGTTTTCCTGTTTCTTTTTATTTAGAAAATTTTCGGCCGGCATAAAAAAAGTTCCCGTCACCGGGAACTTTTGATAGAGAGAAAGAGAAATGTTACCAAACACCGAGAATGGTGAGAGTCATCGAAACGCTGCTTCCCGCTTCCTCTGCTTCGTGCGGAAGAATGACATAGAAGCCTTTTCCGGTGGTTTCATCATAAGACGGCGTTTTCACAATGAACGCAGTCGTTTCGAAATCAGTGACCGAATTCGTCGGCGTATCTTTGAAAGCGAAATCGCTCACATGCGCTGGTTTCGGATAGCTTAAATAGTCCGAAGCGCTCTTCGTTTCCGGGACAATTGTCGAAGCATTTGCCACTGCAAATTCAGTCAAATTGCCGTTGGTATAAAGAACCGGCGCTTTATTTTCGCGGGCTAAGTATAAGTCCAAAAGCGGAGCCGTTTCAGCAGAAATTTGTTGTTTGAAGTAAACTGTTTTGGAATCCAAATCGACAGCATTCGATTTCGTAGCACTCGTTGAAAGTTCAACTTCCCATGCGGTGAGAACAGGATCTTCAACGGCAACGCTTGAACTGCTTTCTTCCACAACGCAGCCCTTCGCAAACGGAATCGTATCAATTGCCACAAACGATTGCGTTAAGCTATGACCGTAAACGATTAAGTAAGCCGAAAGATTTCCGCAATCCTTAAACGAAGTCAAATCCAAAGCCGGAGAAAGTTTAATCAAATTCAAATTTGCCGTCGGCGCAGTCAACTGCGTAAAGGTAAAGGACGAAGTAATTTGTCCGCCGGTTTCATTTCCCAATTTAAAGTTAATCGAATCGATTACCGCCGAAGTATCCGCATCCAAATTTGTCGAAACAGAACCCGTGAAAATAATCGAAGTCGCACCGCTTGGCGATGCATTCATGCTGGTAAATTTCACCAAAGAATCACCGTTCGTTTCAGGGAGAACGATTGGCGCTGAGCTGCTGCTCGAAAGATCTTCTGGATCGGCACCCGAAGAAGAATCGCTGCTGCACGCAGCAAGACCGAAAGAGGCAACAAGCCCAAAAGCAGTCATCACTTTTTTTAAAATTCATATCAATCCTCTGAAAATGTCTTGTTTGAAAATACACTTTTTTGAATCAAAAAGAACATTCTCTGCTATGTATTTTTTAGCGTCACTTCATCCAAGTCAAAAAGCCTCCTTCAAGGAGGCTTCCTTTTGAAAATTTCAGCGAATTATTCCGCAGCAGCGACCGCGTCTAAAATGGCGTTCACATAAGTTTGATACGGAACATTCGCCTTTTTCGCTTTGAGCTTAATTTTATCCACAGTTGAAGTTTTTAGTCGAAAGGAATACATTTTCTTTTTGTGTTCCATTCTTTCTTTTACAACTGCAATAGCCTTTTCTAAAACACCTTCACCAGAAAACAACAAGCCTTCTGTTTTTGCCTTTTGAAAATCTTCCCATTCTTCTTCTTCGGTTTGATTTTCAAACTTAGCAGCAAGTTCTTCTATGTATTTTTCAGCTAAATTTGTTTCCATTTTTCACCTCTTAAAAAATAAGCCGTAGCCACTGTTTCTGTAGTTACAGAATAAACAATTTTGCAAAGTCTTTCTCTAATTACTGCAAAAAGCTCAACGCAGTCGGAATCTTTGTCGGATGGTCTAGAAAATTTTGCTTTATTTTTGCCAGAAAACACATCTAAGACCTCTTGTTCCGAAATTCCACGTTTCACTAATTGTTCTTTTGCATGATTGCTTATTCTCAAACTCATATTTTAAATATACAACTGCAAATACATCAAGTCAATACAAATTGTTAAGAATTTTATTTTTTGCCATACAAAAAGCCCGCCGAAGGCGGGCTTTTTGCGTTGATTTTCCAATTACTTGATGAGGAGCATCGAATCGTCCCAAGATTCGTGTTTTTCGAATCCGAGAAGATTTGCCGTGGTCGCTGCCAAGTTAGAAAGACCCCAAGAGCCTTCCTTCAAAGAAAGACGACCGCCGGTGACGTTATCGTACAAGATACACGGAACCGGATTCAATGTATGCGAAGTCTTTGCCTTGATGGAACCATCTTTGTTGGTTTTCGGAAGACCAGTCTTCTTATCGACATCATACATTTCGTCGGCGTTACCATGGTCAGCGGTAATGATTGCCACGCCGCCCATCGCATCGATCACCGGAAGGAGACGAGCAAGTCCCAAGTCCACAGCTTCAACAGCCATCGTTGCAGCGCGGAGGCTACCGGTATGGCCAACCATATCGCCGTTCGGGAAGTTGCAGCGGAGAACATTGTACTTGCCGCTTGCAACAGCATCGATCATCGAGTCGGTAATTTCTGCAGACTTCATCCACGGACGCTGTTCAAACGGAACAACATCCGACGGAATTTCGAGGTAAGTTTCACCATCGAATTTGCTAGAACGGTTACCATTCCAGAAGTAGGTCACGTGACCGTATTTCTGCGTTTCGGAGCAAGCAAACTGTTTGAGGCCCGCTTTGCTGAACCATTCGCCGCTCGTATTTTCAATCGCCGGAGGCGGAACGAGGAAACGCTTCGGAAGCTTCAAGTCGCCATCGTACTGAAGCATGCCCGCATACGTTACCTTCGGGAAACGAACGCGGTCAAATTCTACGAAATGTTCTTCTTCAAATGCGCGGGTAATTTCGATGGAGCGGTCGCCGCGGAAGTTAAAGTAAACAACGGAATCGCCGTCTTGAATTGTTCCAACCGGAGCGCCATCTTTTGCGATGACAAACGGCGGAAGATCTTGGTCAATCGCCTTGGTTTCGGCGCGGAGAGTGTTAATCGCTTCTGTCGTATTGGCAAAATAGCGGCCTTCGCCGAGGACGTGAGTCTTCCAACCGAGTTCCACCATTTTCCAGTTTGCATTGTAGCGGTCCATCGTAATCTTCATACGTCCACCGCCCGAAGCGATGCAAACGTCAAATTCCGGAGAGCGCAATTCGTCGAGGAATTTTTCAAACGGTCCCACATAATCGAGCGCCGAAGTTTCGGGCACGTCACGACCGTCGAGCAAAACGTGAACGCGTACTTTTGCGATGCCTTCTTTCTTTGCTTCAGCGATCATCGCTTTCAAATGTTCGATATTACTGTGCACATTGCCATCGCTAAAGAGGCCGAGGAAATGTAATGTGCTCTTTTTCGCACGGACATTTTCTGTAATTTCTTTCCAAGCGTCGCGCTTAAAAATTTCACCCGTTTGAATGGACTTTGCAACGAGAGCTGCGCCCTGTTCGTAAACTTGGCCAGCACCGATTGCGTTGTGTCCCACTTCGGAGTTTCCCATGTCTGCATCGCTCGGCATACCGACTGCGGTTCCGTGCGCCTTGAGCAAAACATGGCTGTATTTTTTCATCAAAGAATCGAGGTAAGGCTTGCGAGCTTGCGCAACAGCGTTGCCTTCTTCTTTCGGGCTGTAACCGACACCGTCCATCACGATGGTAACGATTGGGCCTTTGATACCTTCAAATGCAGAAAGTTTCTTCAGCATAATTTTCTCCTAATTTGTTTCGAGAAGCAATTTAAAAATTTTACCAGAAAGAAACCAAGAAAAGCGGGAAAAGTTTTGAAAATTTCAGCCTTCTAACTTTTCCTGGAAAGGATGATATCGCGCAACCGAGCGGCTTCTTCAAAATCTAACCGCGCGGCTGCCGCTTTCATCTTCGCTTCCAATTCTTCCACGGATGCATCCATATCGGGATCGTCGGCTTCGGGCGGTAAATTCTGCGTCGGTTTTTTGCCACGCTTCGGCTTCTTTCCTTTATTCATGATGTCGCCGAGCGGATCTGCGACTTCCAAATCATCGTCTAATTTACGGCTCACCGATTTCGGAACAATACCGTGTTCAGCATTAAACTCTTCTTGTAATGCACGGCGGCGATGCGTTTCGGCAAGAGCTTTGTCTAAGCTATCCGTCATCACATCCGCAAAGAGAATTACCGTTCCGTGTACATTGCGACTCGCACGTCCCATCGTTTGAATGAGGCTGCGATAATTGCGCAAGAATCCTTCTTTGTCCGCATCGAGAATGGCGACGAGCGAAACTTCGGGCAAGTCCAAGCCTTCGCGGAGAAGGTTAATTCCCACTAAAACATCAAAGTCGCCTTTGCGCAAACCTTGCAATAATTTATGACGTTCTAATGTTTTAATATCGCTGTGCAAATAACGCGCTTTAATTCCGACCGAGATTAAAAAATCCGTTAAATCTTGCGCCATTTTTTTGGTAAGAGTCGTCACCAAAACGCGTTCATTTTTTGCGGTTACTTCGGAAATGCGTTTTAGCAAAACATCCATTTGACCTTTGACCGGATACATTTCTATCTGCGGATCCAAAAGTCCTGTGGGACGGTTAATTTGTTCGACAATTGCACCGCCCGTTTTTTCTAATTCATATTCTCCCGGTGTCGCGCTGACAAATAAAACTTGCTGCGGATAAGCGGCTTCGAATTCTTGAAAATTCATCGGGCGGTTATCGAGCGCACACGGCAACCGAAATCCGTATTGCACCAAATTGGTTTTGCGAGCTTTATCGCCTTCGCTCATGCCACCGATTTGCGGAACGCTCACATGACTTTCATCGATCATCAAAAGCCAATCGTCGCCGAAGTAATCGAGAAGGGTAAACGGTCGCGTTCCCGGCATCCGTTCTTCGACGATTCGAGAATAATTTTCAATGCCCGAGCAAATTCCCGTCGCCCGAATCATTTCCATGTCATAATGCGTTCGGCTTTCGAGACGAGCCCGCGCAAGAACGCGCGCATCCGCTTCGGAAGTGTTTCCGCTTTTTCGAAACGCCGCTTCTTCTTTTGTCAATTCTTCTAAGCGATCGTTCAATTCGAGCTGAATATTTTGCGCAATTTTTTCCCGAGAATCTTCGCGGGTTACAAAATGTTTTGCGGGAGCAATTCGCACATCTTTTAATTCTTCTTTGACTTCTCCCGTGACTAAATCGAATCGACAAATGCGATCAATTTCATCGCCAAAAAGTTCGATGCGAATGCCGACATCATCATAGCTCGGATAAATTTCAATGACGTCACCGCGCACGCGGAACGATCCGCGTTCTAAAGCAAAATCATTTCGCTGATATTGAATGTGCACAAGCTGCATCAATATCACATCGCGTTCCATCGTTTCGCCGACTTTGAGCCGCACCATTAAATCAAAATATTCCCGCGGACTTCCTAAACCGTAAATGCAACTCACCGATGCGACGATAATCGTGTCGCGACGCGTGAGTAAATTCGACGTTGCACGCAAACGCAACTTGTCAATTTCATCGTTAATCGATGCATCTTTTTCAATGTAAGTATCCGTGTGAACGATGTACGCTTCGGGCTGATAATAATCGTAATAACTGACGAAATATTCTACCGCATTATTCGGAAAAAATGTTTTGAATTCTTGATAAAGTTGCGCCGCTAATGTTTTGTTATGCGTTAAAACGAGAGTCGGCTTTCCCACATTTTTGATGACATTCGCCATCGTAAAAGTTTTTCCCGAACCAGTCACGCCGAGCAAACATTGAAAGCGTTCGCCGTGTTCAAAATTTTCGCTCAACGCACGAATTGCTGCCGGCTGATCGCCCGCCGCCGCATAAGCGCTATGCAAATCAAAATTTGCCCGAGTCGGTTCTAAAAATTGGGGTAAAATTCCCGGCTTACTTTGTTCCGGAGAAAGTTTTTTGATAAACGGTTTCTGATACGGATCAGGACGAATCGATTTACGTGCACGTGCCATGCGATAAAATTAGAAATTAGGAGTTTAGGATTCGAAATATCGCAGCGTTTGCGATGAAGTTTTCATCATCAAAAGCGAACAAAAAATTCTTTCTAAAATTTTTTTGTATTTTTATTTCACATGATGCGTTACATAGATTCCCTATGTGACGCTTTTTTTATGGAGTCATCATGTTTGAAAATTTTCCTGTCCGTGAATACTTGGGCAATTTGAATCTTTGGAATGTTTCCAAAATGGCGTTTTTTGCGTCGCGCAATTCTAGCGAAATGGAAAAAGAAAAAATCCGCTGTTGGGGACGGAATCAAGCGAAAAATGGCGTCTGCTTTATCGGGACTTTTCATTCCGATGCCGAGAAAGCATTATTGCATACCGCATTAAAAAACGGCGGCAGTGCCGTTTGGATTTTGGGAAAATCGATTCCGGTAGAACTTTCCCACGTCGAAGGAAAAGCGCTTGACGAAGACCGTCTTCTCATCCTTTCTTGCCATCAGCGTTTGCATTATTCGACAGCCACTTCCCGCTTTGCCAATCACATTTCTGCTCTTCACGCCGACACGGTCGTCTTCGCATCGATTTCTCGTGAGAGTTTGCTTTATCCCTTTTACAGACTGCTGCACGGCAGGCGCACAAGTGAAATTATCCGCGTAAAATAATTAAGCGTTCAATTCAATTGTTTCGTCAGCGGTAAACGGCAAATCTTCTGCGCGCGGAGTTGCGACAAATACTTGACATTTCTTGTCACGGATAACGTCAGCGACAGCCCCGCGGCGATTCTTGTCGAGTTCTGCAAAAATATCGTCCAAGAGCAAAACCGGTTTTACCAGATGCACGCTCGCTAAATCCGACGATGCTAAACGAAGCGCAATCGCTGCACTGCGACATTGTCCCTGCGAACCAGAAGTCCGCATTTCGTGACGATGAAGAGACAAGTACAAATCATCTTTATGCGGTCCCGCCAGGGTCATTCCTTGCATACGTTCTGACAAATCTACATTGTCCAATTTATACGCAAATGAATTTCGCAATTTTTCTTCGGTAAATTCTTTTTCGGGAGAATAATCAAACGCTGAACTGCGATACGAGACGAAAACGTCATCGGATTTTCCTGCGAGCATTTCGTAGTAATTGACAATTAACGGAGAAATTTCTTTGACAAGCGCGATGCGCTCCATCCACAATTTAGCCCCGAGATCCATCAACTGCTGCGTGAGCACCGTGTATAAATCTTCACCGCCGACCGCTCGCCCTAATTTATTTTGGCGAAGCCACTGATTGCGTTCTGCGAGCACACGACGATAACGCCGAAGTAGGTCAGCGTTGCGGACATTTTTAAAGCACAATAATTCGTCCAAATAACGTCTGCGACTTTCGGGTGCGCCGTGCACCATTTCCATGTCAGCGGGCTGCATAATGACCGCTGGCAAATCGCCAAAAAATGCTGCGGGACTTTTACAAACGACGCCGTCTTTTTTAACAGTCATTCCCGAATTTCGATTGAGAGAAAGTGCCCGCGTAAAAACGCGTCCCGATTCTGCGGAATTCGCAAGTTCTCCGCGGAGAATCATCTCGGGCGCATTCCATGTCGTGAGTTCTGCAAGAGAATGCGTCCGAAAAGAAAATCCTTCGCAAAGCAAATGAATTGCTTCTAAAAGCGTTGTCTTCCCCACTCCATTTTTTCCGCAGACAACGGTAATGCCGTCGCCAAATTCCCAACGGCCCTCGGTTAAATTTCGAAAAGACGAAAGGAATAACGAACGAATCATTTTATTTCACTTTTAAAATACCGTGGAGAATGATATTCAACAAATGATCTTTAAATGCATCCATTGAGATGTTATTCTTTTGCGCTAATTTAAAAGAATGCGCATCGATAACCGCTCCGTGACAAGTGGCAAAAATCATATACGTCGTCGCATTGACATCGGCAATTTGGAAATCGCCTTTCTTGATGCCGTACATGAGCACTTGCAAAATAAATGTATAAGTCGGATTCAAAATGCGTTTGAAGTAAAAGTCGGCGAGTTCCGGGAAATTCGAAACTTCGGAAATGATGAGTTTGGGAATGCCCGAAATTTTACTGCCCGAGCCGACAGCTTCCCACCATTTATCCAAAAGAATTTTCACCAAACCTTCGGAAGTGCCTTCATACGATTCCAAAATGGCGTTGCCTTCGTCAAAAATTTGACTGAGAGTTTTCATCACCACTTCTTGTAAAATCGCTTCTTTGTTTTTGAAGTAAACGTATAAAGTTCCCGGAGTGACTCCCGCTTTGCGCGCAATTTGACTGACCTTGGTCGCAGAAAATCCTTGATCCACAAAAAGTTCAATGGCGGCGTCCAAAATTTCTTGAGGACGATCGTCTTTTTTACGCTGCCAGCGCGGAGTTTTCGGCGCAGAAGTTTTTAAATCTTGATATTCCGACATGATAAAATAAATTTAACAAATTAAATCCAACCTCTAAAGCCGAAGCTAAGAGGGTTCCACAATTCCGCTTCGGATTCGTAAACGAGAGCGTAATCGATTTGGAAACGATACAGACTTTTGCCAAATCGTAGTGTAAAATTGTAGCCAAGTCCGAATGTATAATTGCGGTCGTCAAAGCCCAAGCGCACGAGCGCGCCTTCTAACGCTTCCCATTCCATGCCAAAGCGACCTGTCCAAACATGATAATCCGAATCAAAGCGGATAAATGCATCAGCGACTTGATAATCTAACGCTTCCATCCAAACGGAAATCGGACGCGTTAAAAGTTTTGTGTGATAGCCTAAACCGATTTGCAAAATTTTCGGGCGAATGCCTTCGCTCTGTTCTACCGAATTATCGTTTGACGCATTGCGCGTCCACTTGGCGGTTAAATTTTTGCTGAAACTTAAATTGCGAATGACGACTGCGGTGGACCAATGTTCATTCCATTCGCGAAGCCAACCCAAATTGAGAACGACGGGACTTTGATACGAATCCACCAAATCCGCTTCTTCATAATCGCCAGCGATATCCAAATTATCGTAGCTGAACGAAAGCGCAAAACCGATACCGTCTTTTCGCGTTAAACGATAACCGACGCCGAGATAAGTCGTCATAAAATACGGCTGCGCATTTCCCACCGTTTCGTCATCGCTATTGATGACTTTAAAATCCAAGTCGGTGCGGTAAAGAACTGCAGCGCCGATGCCCATGCGATTACCGATTTTTGTTTCGAGGCCAAGGGCTCCGCCTGCGCGATCCAAATCGCGTTTTTCTGCGGCAAGCGAATAACCGACGCTACTGCGGAAGCCGAGAATTGCAGGGTTGAAATAAGCCGCAGGCATTGCTGCGGTATCGGCTGCGCCAACGTTTCCGCGACCGAGTTCTCTGCCGCCTGTTCCCATACGTTCTACGAAACCGTCCATGCCGCCTAAGTTTGCTTTTTTTCCGGCGAAGGAATACGCACAAAGTAACGCGAGGAAAAGAAGAATGCTGCGTTTCATATTATTTTCCTCCGAGGGTAATCGCTTTACCCCAACCGACATGTCCGTGATTATCTTTCACACGGATATAATAAATTCCCATCGTCACGGCACGCCCCGCATCATCGCGGCCATTCCAAAAATCTTCTGTCGCTAATGTGCTGCGCGTTGAACTCGCGGGGCGTTCTGCGCTCTTCACAATCGTCCGCACTTTTCGCATATCGTAACTGAAAACTTCAATTGTAATCTTTGACGGTTTGCTTACTTTATACGAAACGAGAGATTGATTATCGGCACCAATAACCGATGGAATCATTCGAATTGAACCGAGATCATTTTTTACCGCAGTTTGATTCATGATATGCGTCCACGTTTTTCCCGTATCCGCCGAGACCGAAATGCCCGCGCCATTTGTCGTCGCCACAAGTCCTGTGATTTTTTTCGTCAGCGGGAACGCTGCGATTCCCGTAATTTCTACGCTGCGATCGACAACGCCTGCGTTCAATCCATAAAGCCACGGATCATCGTCATCAAAAGGAATGGCTCCGAGACTATCGAGTTTTAAAATGCCGCTCGCGCTGCCTTCCACCGCTTGCACCGAGAGAAATGCTTTGTCCCCGATAAAAGCAACATCACTTGTCGTAAAATCATTTTTGTCGTAAATATTTTTCTGCGCTTTTCCTGCGGTATCGCGGAAGACAACTTCGGCAAATTTTTTCCCCGCATACGAACGCCACAATTTATCTTCGGTGCTCGATTTATTCCGCTTGCTCGTTTCAACGATGATTTGTTCTGGTTCACCGCCAATCCAAACTCCCGTCACGCGCGAAGTATCCAAACCTTTTACACCCGATTTAGTTAATTTATTTGTAAATTCATCCCAAATGAAAAGCCCGCCCGATGTCGCCAAATAAAATTTTCCCTCCGAATTTTTTGCCATTCCAAATACCATCGGATTTTTCGTCGTATCGATTACCGTCGCCGATTTTAAAGAATCTAAACGGCCTTCTTTTTTATTCACAAATAAATGCGAACGCTTGGGCGAATTGATGCCGCCGCTGATATCTTCTTTTGAAATGCCGTAAACGCCACGCGCCATCCAAAGCACGCTCGAAACCGAATCGTAAACAAAAGCCGAAACTCCGTGCGCCATCGTGGAAAGTTCTGGAAATTCTCCTTTCGGAGTCGGCAATTCTTTGAGCGAAACCGTATTCGCTGCCCGCGCGCTCACGTAGCCATAAGGATTCCAAAATCCCGAATCGCTTTCTGCAATTAACGGCACCACAAATCCCAACTTGCCCGCTTTCACAAAAGGCGTCCGCCGATGTTCTGCAGTCACATCGGTAAAAATACCATCTTGCACAGGCGTTAACGAATCCGGAAATAATTCGGTGAAGACAATCGAATGCGAAACGGCACCCGATGTCGGCGTTAAATTCACCAGTGTGACGCCACTTCCCGCGGTGCCGCGACTCACGACCCAAATGCTTCCCGTCGAAGGTCCCGGGCCCGCAGCATACGTAAAATTACTCACAAAGCTTTCGTCTTTTGCAAAAGCTATCGACGAAAAAATCGCGGAGAAAAGAACTGCTTTCAAAAGTCGCATGAAAACTCCTAACGCATGTCGATGACATCGACACCCTTTTCCGGCTTTAAGACAAAGTCATCTTTGTTCACTTTATTTTGCCGTTTCAAATTCGAAATTTCATAAGTGGAAACATTACCTAAACGGTCTTCGGTAATGAGCCGCATTGGCGATGCATCTTTTGCCGAAAGCCACACTTCCATCGCTGAAAATTCTTTGTCATATTTTGACGCATCTAAAACGATGACATTCGCCGTTTGATTATTCCACTTTTCTTGCTTCATCGAAATCGGTTTGCACTGCAAATATTTAAACAGCAATTCCGACGGATGCATATTGCTTTCCATATCTTCTAACAATTTAAGCAGTACTTGTTTTTGCTCTTTATTCCACTGCCAAAAATTTTTTCCGTCCGAATAAATTGCCATTCCCGTCATCCGCAACCGAAACATATCGCCTTGCGTGACGAGCAAATCGCCCGCTTGAAATCCCGATTCCGGAGAGCCCGCATAATCGATGCGCACACGAAAATTGAACGCCCACGCTTTGCCCGAGTCAAACCATTTTTTAGAAAGCGTCATCACCGAGTCTGCGGGAGACGCCCAAACCAAACTCAAAGACACAGCGCAAAACGCAAGAATTTTTCGAAATAATCCCATAATGCGGTTTAATTTACAAAAAAGCCCCTTCGCCGATGGACTCTTTCCTTTCATATTTCTATTTTGAAGCCCAAATGTGTTTTTACGCAAAGGAAACTATGAACAAGCACCTTAGCTTTTTTGTCCTCGCTTTAGCAGCTGCCTCTTTCGCAGTGGATGTAGAACTGCACGGAGACATCAACGCGGACTTCGCATCTTATTGGGATAAAGATTTTAGCCCGACAAATGCCGCGAACCAAGATCTTAAACTCGAAGGCAAAGTTTTGCTTGACGAAAATGTTTCTGTGAGCATTTTTGGACGTTCGCACAGTAATTATGTAACCGAAGATAGCACAACCGAAACTTCGATGGTTCGTCACGAAAATCGCGCAACACACATGGGCGACGAAGACAATCGTTGGACCGCATTTAATTTTGACGGCATCCAACTTGCGTGGCAGTTTACTCCGCTAGCCCGAGTCGTCTTCGGTGACCTCACTTATAACGCCGGCGCATTCTCGTATTATTATTGGCGAAATACCGAAGACTATGCGGTTATCCTTCGCGATCAAAGCATTCGCGGTGTGGGCTTCGAAGTGGAAAACGGTAAAGCTTACATCGGTGCAACCGATAACAATTCGCATTCTCTCGCCACTTTCATCACTTACAGCTTTGACTTGGTTTCGAGAACCGAAGAACGTTTCACGATTACGCCGAGCTTTGATTGGATTTTCGGAAAAGAAATCGGTCGTTCTTACACATACGCAATCGGTACCGAAGTGCAATATACGAAGAGCACGAATACTTTCAACTACGGCATTACAGCGACTTGGGGAACGCACCCGTATCAAGGTCACGGCGTTCACACCTTCCTCGTTGAACCTTCTTTGAATTATCGTTTTTTCAATCTTGCGGCAAGCTATTACCAAGCGCTTCTCGCCGACAAAGATTCTTCGGTCGTCGATCAGACTTTTAGCGAAGACGAACGGATGTTCTACATTGAACCGTCCTTGGATTTGCACAAGAAATTCTCGATGGGTATGGCTTATGAATTTCACGATCCGAGCACCGAAATCGATGGCGATAGCCGTCACTTCATCGGACCGTCGTTCTATTTATATCCGACAGTCGAAGCCGAAATCGTTTTCTGGATCGGCTACAATATCTGCGGGACAGGCGCAAATCACATGTCGATGGGCATGAGCGGGCACGTCGAATTCTAGAAGTGATTAAATCGCATCGCATTTCATCCCTCGATTCCATTCGAGGGATTCTTTTATTGCAGATGACGCTGGATCATTTTTCCAGTCCCATTTCGCATGTGCTATATCAATGCTTCGGATTTTTTTCTGCAGCCGAAGGATTCTTTTTCTTGTCGGGTTTCGTCGGAATGCTTGCAACCATCAGCAAAACCGCCCGCGGCGAAACAACTCGTTGGATGCAAAAACGCGCATTCCGCATTTGGATTTACCACATCGTTTCTCTTCTTTTTCTTGTAAGCGCAGCGCTTTTCTTTTTCCCGCGGATTCAGCATTTTTTTGTAGCACTTTACGCGCATCCTTTTCTCGGCGCAGGACTTTCTGCCGTTCTCGTTCACACTCCCGAATGGTTAGATGTTCTCCCGCTTTATGTCATTCTTCTCGCCCTAGCTTCTTTTATTTTTCCGCGGATGCTTCGCGGACATTTTCTGCAAACGTGGGCAATTTCTTTCGCCCTTTGGATACTCGCCCAATTTCATCTCCGCGAATTCATTCTGCAAATTTTCCCCGATTGGATTTACCCCGGATTCTTTGATTTTTTTGCGTGGCAATTCGTTTATATGACTGGCGCAAGCGCCGCGATTCTCTGGAAAAAGATGAACATTCTTTCTTCCGAAAATTCTTTTTTAGACCGTGCGTTTTTTGTCGCCCTTCCCTTCTGCATTTTCTGTTTTTGTCTGCGCCATTTTATCGATTCGCCCATTCTGCAGCCAAGTGAATTTCTCATTGCCAAAGATCACGTCGGCCTTTTACGCTTCGCCAATTTCCTCGCTTTCGTCTGCGTAATTTCTTTTCTCGTCAGGCACAAGCCCGCGCTTTTAGACTTTGGATTTTGCCGCATTCTCGGGCGACACAGCTTAGAAGTTTATTCGCTGCACACCATCGGCGTTTACCTGTGGATAGCAACGCCCGCAGCGATTCAATATCATTTGCCGTTTAATGTGCTCGCGCCGATTTTCTGCTGTTGCATTCTCGTCGGCGTCGCCGCTCTTTTAGAACGCCAGAACAAATCCCGTCACAAATAAGCCAACGCCTAAGATGCCAAAGCCCAAACCGATTAGCCCTTTGGTATCGCCGGAATCGTTCAAATCTTTATTCTTCTTGACGAGTTTCTGCGTATCGGCGCTTTCAAATGCGCTCTTATTGTAAGCGGTCTTCTTGTCGGCGGCATCGCTCCAATCGCGTTCAGCCAAATACCAGAAGACGCCTCCCGCGATAATCGGCGCAATCGAACTCCACAAAAGTCCGCGGCCAATATAACGACGAGTGCGTTCGCGGTCATATTCGCGTTGCATTTCGACGACGCTAGAATTATCAACCGCTTCCAATTCAACGTAAACCGGATTCGGCATAAACGCTTTCACTTCGACAGTCACTGCGGTATCCAAATAACCGACTTTGCGCAAGTACACCACTTTCTGCACCGACGGTTCTGTTTCAATCGAAACGTCCGTCAAATACTTCGGGAGAATACTTTCGTTCGGCTGTTCATCCATATAAACTTCGACGCCATCGGGAATCGTCGCAACGGTTAAACGCGTCGTAGGACGTTCCACTTCGATGCGAATTTTGTTCAAAGAATCCGCATCGATTTTTACCGTTTTCGTTCCCCACCAATCGACGCCTTTCAGCATTTTCCGCACCGAGATTGTGTATTTTCCCGGTTTGATTTTTCGAATCGTATCGGGCGCAAAAATTTCGAGAGATTCGCCGTTGATGAAAATTTCGCAACTATCGGGATACGAAGTCACTAAAACATTGGCGTTGCCCGCAGGATAAAGCGGTTCTTCTTCATCGGTCAATTCGGCGAACACAAAATCCGAAAGCGATAAATTCACCGCTTCGCCGTCTTCTAAATTCGTCATCCGTTTGAATTCGTATTTGAAAATTTTGATGTACTTTTCTTCGACCGGAATCGCCGCAATTTTGGCGAGAGAATCTTGTACTTCCGCAGCGCGAATGGAATCGTTCGCCGCTTGAATGGAATCGGCAATTGCTTTCTCGCGGGCGAGAGAATCTTCGCGAGCTTGATTTTCTTGAGCGAGAAGTGCCGCTTCAAAATCGTCTGCGCTATTTGCTTTGGCTAAACTATCCACTCGGGCGAGGGAATCGACGCGGGCGAGCGAATCGGCGACCATCGCAGAATCTTCTGCCGCTTCCACGGGATTTAACTCTTCTTGCACCGGTTCTTTTTCTTCGGCAAGAGAATCTTCTGCCGCCGCATTCGGATCGAGTTGATTCAAAAGCGCTTCATCTTGTTTTTGAATTTCTGCGACTTCCGACGAATCGAGCGGAAGCAGATAAACTGTATCCTTGGCAATTTTCACGAACTTGGCATCGTGTTCTGCCGCATCATTGAGCAGCACATAACGCACCGGAACTTCCCGCGCAAATGCCACTGCGCACAAAAGCAATAGCGATACAGAAAAAATTCTAAACATCTTCATAAGCTGTAAAATAATTTAAATCCATTCAAGAGAAATAGCAGAAATTTTTACGAGAACTGTTTTCGCCGAAAATTTCAAATTTTCACTCTTCCGACGTCAATTTTTCGAGCTTTGCGCAGTAAATCGGTCCGCGTCCGCCGCAACGATCCGGAAGCATTTGAAGTCCAAATTCCGTCACGTCCGTTCCCGCAATTTCAGGAGAGAGCGGCAAAACACGCACTTTTCCTTTTCGCTTTTTCAAAATTTTTCGCACGACTTCATCGTTTTCCGCTTGAGTGAGCGCACAAGTGCTGTAAATCATTTGTCCGCCCGGTTTTAGCGCATCAACTGCACTTGCAAGCAAAGCGCCCTGCGTAATCGCAATATGCGCAATCCGTTTCGGCGACCATTCCGCGAGATACTTTTCGCTTTCCATCACGTGACGTTCCGAAGAACACGGTGCATCGAGTAAAATGCGATCAAATTCATTTTTGCGGTACATGCCAAATCGAACGCCGTCGTAGCCCGAGACTTTAACTACAGCTGCCAATTCTTGCGGGAGAGTATTTTCCACATTATGCTGCAAACGCAAGCGCCTATCGGGAGAACGATCATTCGACTGTAAACTGCCCGAGCCCGCTAAAGCATTCGCCAAAACGAGAGTTTTTCCACCGGGAGCAGCGCACATATCGAGCACATTCATTCCTGGCTTTACCCCGAGAGAACGCGCCGCAAACGCCGACGCTTCATCTAAATAATACGGTTCTCGCCCCGGATGCTGAATGGTTTCGTAAACGATTTCTCCGCGAAGCGCGGGCAATAAACTTTCCCAACGTTCGCCAAAGTAATCGGCAAAATACGCAAAAAAATCAGAAGAAGCCATAGCGCAAAATTAGAAATTCGCTCGGCCCGATTTTATTCGCTCTTATATTGTTCACAGGTCACGGTGACTTCGTAGCCAGCACCATTTTGAGCGCGGACTTCGGGAGTTAAACTATCGCCCGGCGCCACTTGCGCTTTTGCTTCGGTCCAACCATTCGAAGTGACATTTTCTGACCAGAAAACTTTGCTTAGACCGGCATCGTTTTCACCGACGCAATTTTCCAAAGCCCAAACGACTTCCGTTTTATCATCGTAAGTATTCACCGATTTCTGATTGCATTCACAACCGAGAAGTTTTGGTTTGCGCACAGTAATTTCGGAACACGTAATCGTGTCACCGCCATCGATGGAAAGTTTTGCCGTAAAAACACCATCTTCGGGATAAGTTCCCGACACGACTGTTTTGCCTTTGCCCGAAGCTTTTTCTTCGTAAGTTCCCGGAATTTCCCAACGGAATTTTACCGTTTCGGCAAGGGATTCGTCCGCAGGACTTGTCTGCGTAAAAATCCACGATCCCAATTTTCCCATGACGATTGTATCTTGTTCCGGAGCGCAAGTGCCCAAAATTTTGAGCGCAGCCGACGACGAAGATTTCGCAGAACTGCTCGATTTTGCCTTTGAGCTAGAAGAGAAAGAACTCGACGATTTTTCGCTTACCGAAGAACTGATAGCCTCCGAAGAAGACGAGCCCGCAGAACTTGAATTGGCAGCAGAACTCGATTCCGCTGCCGAAGAAATTCCTTCCGAAGAACTAGACACAACCGCAGTACTACTCATCGGTGTATCGATGCCCGAAACCGCTTGCAAATTCGTATCGTCACATGCGAGAATTCCCAGGCTAAATGCGGCGACGCTTAAAATTTTTCTTTTCATTAGAACCTCACCGCCCAAAGAGTCAACTTGCCGCCGATATTCCACGCCCGCGCATCGCGTTCATTTTCATTCACGCGGAAAGTCATCGAGTGATTCAAATCGTAAGCACCATAAAGCGCCAAATCCAAGAAAATCGGTCCAAGCGGAATGCGGTAACCGAGTGCGAGTTCCAAAGGCACTTCCACTTGCGATTTTAATTCCCAATGAATGAATTTCGCCCCATGCATTCCTTCGCAAAGGGTAATGTTTTTCTTTAACGGAGCGAGCGCTGATGCGCCCAATTCCGTCCAAAATCCACGGTCATTTTCCAGTTGGAAACGCGCCGCCAAGCCGCCGCCTAAACGCCAAAAGCCTTCGTTAATCGTCGCAAAAGTTCCTTCGCTAATATAAACCGCTTGATATTTCCCAATGGCCGAAAGGCGTAGCGCAAAATGCCCGTAACCGACAAGAGTTGAAATGTCAAATCCAAATTGCGGAGCTCGAAGATGATCCTGATCGAGTTTAATATTCCACAGGCCAAAGCCCCCGCCAAAAGAAGCGCCCAAATCAACCGTCCACGCGGTCTGCAACGAATCCGCAGCACTTGAAGAATCGGGAGTTTGCTCTGCCACCGCAGGCGAAATTTCCTCGGCAAATGCCACCGCCGAGAAAACCGCTAAAAAGCTCAAAATGCGAAAAATCTTTTTCATTCCAACTTGGAATATAATTTCAATCGCCCGCAGAAAAAAGCAAAAAGAATTTAACGAAAAAGCCTCCTGCAAATTTTGCAAGAGGCTTTGATCTTAAATAGTTATAGATATTTATTATTGGCAACCCAAAGTTACTGCACCATCCACAGTAAAAGTAAATCCTTGTGTTGGCAAAGCACCAGACCAACTACCAAACATATCTGCAAATGAAATTGTATGCGAATTAGAAGACTTCGTTACTTCTTCACCACTAGCATTCGTATAAGTCAAAGTTCTTTCAGACCACTCTCCAGAGGCACTCAACGCAAATGGAGGCTGATAATATTGATTAGCTTGAGTACATGCATAATAAACAGTATATGTGCCCGCAGCTAAAGTAAATTGTCCACCCTTTTCAACAGAATATTCCGGAGCGCTCGAATCGACAGCTTTTACTTCTGCACACTTGAATTCTTGCTGGGTATTATCGTCATTTGCAACGACCACCGTCGGAGCAATGGCATCGCCTTTCTTCGAAAGAGTTGCTGTTGCAGTTTCACCCGTTCCGGTTGCACCCGTCCAAGTGTAGCCGGTAATCTTACCATCAGTTGTGCAACCCGAAACAGTCCACGTTGCAGAAGCTGCACCCGAAGCGACATCCACAGTAGGCGCCGTTGCAGCACATTCACAGCCCGTAATCGGAGCACCGTTTACCTGAAGCGGCGAACATGTAATCTTGTTACCATCAACTGTGAGAGTTGCCGTGAACGAGCCCGATGCGGCGTAAGTCGCAGTCGCAGCGGTTCCACCTGCGCTACCCTTTGCGCTAAAAGAGCCTTCTGTTGAACCGGTCATCGTCCAATCAAAGATGGCGTTTTGCTGCTTGGTCATCCCAGCCATTCCCGCTGGCGAAAGTATTGTAAACTTCCAAGTTGTCGAACCGCCCTTAGAAATCGTCGCCGGCACCGGAGCACAAGTTCCGTTCACCGTGCCATCGTCCACGATAGCTGCCGACGAAGTCGGGGTTACCACGCCTGCGCTCGAAGACGAAACCGCAACCGAAGAAAGATTCACAATCGGAATCGAAGAACTACTCAGCGGCGTCGGAATCGAAGCCGAAGATGTCGGCGCTTGAGATTGAGAACTCGGTTCTGTCACCGGCGAATCCGCTGCACTCGAAGAAGTCGGTTCTACAATTTCGCTCGCATTTGCATTGCACTTCGGACTATCTTTGCAAGCGGTTACCGCTAAATCTTTTAAAGATCCATAATAAGCCGAATCATTCAAGAATGCGCTTGTATCGTCGTCGCTTGTCGTCCCCGATACATCGCCGTCACCGCAGGCAACAAAAAGACTGCCCGCAAACGCGGCTGCTGCAAGTCCATAGATAAACTTCTTTTGCATAAGAAAGGCCTCTTTCTTGTAAAATACAACTATACCCCTTGAATTTAAACATTTTTTTCCCCAGCAGGAAATTATTTCTCAGGTGCAGCCCGATTTTCTTTGGCGAACTTCATTTTCGCGTAATTCATCTTTCTTTCGTAAATTAAAATTTACAAGTCGTTTTAAAAGCAAAAACATTTTGCGCGAGGCAAAATGTTTTGTTATTCGCAAAATTCTTCTGCGATTTAATTCCGCTTAAAATCGTCTTCGATGCGGATAATGTCATCTTCGCCGGTGTATTCGCCGACTTGAACTTCGACGATGACGAGCGGAAGTTTGCCATCATTTTGCAAACGGTGAATTTCGCCCACTTTAATATAAGTGGATTCATTCGGACGCACGTAAAAAACTTTATCACCCACGGTGCAAGTCGCCGTTCCGCTGACAACGACCCAATGTTCCGAACGGTGCAAATGCTTTTGGAGCGAAAGGCGTTTGCCCGGTCTTACCACAATGCGCTTAATCTTGTAACGTTCATTGTCGTCCAAAACCGAATACGTTCCCCACGGACGCGCAACGGTCTGAGGCACATCGGTGAGCGGAGAATGCTTTAACTTCAGCGATTCGACAACTTTCTTTACCTTTTGACTCGACGAAAGCGGTGCGACGAGGAGAGCATCCGGCGTATCGACGACGAGCATTTTATCCAAATCAATTGTAGCGACTAAACGCTGCTGCCCGATGACCATTGAATTTTTGGTGCCCACCGGAAGATGCTTCGGGTTCACATTATTGCCCGCTTCATCGTGCGGATATTCGTTATACAAAGCGTCGAAAGACCCGAGATCCGACCAACCGATATCCGACGGGACGACTTTCACTTGATTCGATTTTTCCATGACCGCATAGTCGATGGAATTTGCCGGAATTTCCATCATGTCGTCGTATTGAACGCGGAGAAGTTCATTTTCCCGCTTGGCGCTGGTGAGCGCCGATTTGCATGCGACGAACATATCGGGGGCATATTTTTCAAGTTCGGTGAGGAACGTGGAAACTTTGAAGCAGAAAATGCCACTATTCCAGTAGAAATTCCCGCTGGCGAGGTATTCTTTTGCTTTTTCCAAATTCGGTTTTTCGACGAAGCGTTTGACATTTTCACCGTCCGCTTCAATGTAACCATAACCGGTTTCCGGACTTGTCGGCGTAATGCCAAAGGTGACGAGGTAACCGCTTTCGGCGAGTTTCTTCGCTTTTTCCAAAACTTTTAAGTAGGCATCTTTTTTGCGGATGACGTGATCCGACGGAGAAACGAGAACAACGGTATTCGGATCCAAAGTGAGACATGCGAGTGCGATTGCCGGCGCCGTATTGCGTCCCACCGGTTCGAGCATAAAGTGCGGGTTGTGCCCGCTTTCCGAAAGTTCCGAAAGTTGGTCTTTTGCTAAGAAGTATTGTTCTGCGTTGCTGATTACATATTGCGATTCGCAAGCGACAGAATTGGTGACGACCGTTCCTTGAAAAAGAGAACTGCCGTTAAAAAGTTTGGCAAATTGCTTGGGCATTAAAGTCCGGCTGACCGGCCAAAGACGCGTTCCACATCCACCACAAAGAATCAAATTGATCATCTTCATTACCCTCTTTTTTGTTTTATGATTTCACACTTGTTAAATGCGACAACTTTTGCCGGATAAGCGCCTTGGGGAAGTAACGCAAATCCGTCTTGAATGCTATCGAGCATGTGACGGCCCGATTCCAAAATCACGACAATTTCATCGGACACGCGACTGATAATCGATGCGTCCATCGCCTTTTGAAGCGGCAATGTATCGATGATAATGTAGTCGTAAAAATCCCGCGTCAGCTGAATGAAATTCGTAAATTTTTCTGCGCTAAAAACGCCTTCGGAACACATTAAATGTCTGCCCGAAGGAAGCACATCTAAGCCCGAAGTCGTCGAATGACAAACCGATTCTTGAATCGAAGCTTTGCCCGCGAGCACATCGATGAGCCCGAGATTCGTGTTCAGATTAAATTCTTTCGCAAGTTCTCCGTGCTGCAAATCCGCATCGATTAACAAAACTTTTTTTCCGGTTTCTGCGAAAAGTTTTGCGATGTGCGATGCGACAAAAGAACAGCCCACATGCGTTAAAAGCCCCGAGAAACAAAGGACGCGACTTTTCCCCGTCGATTCTAATTCTAACGAAAGTTGCAAAGTTTCAAGCCCGACTTGGGCATTCTTTTCGCCTTTTAAAATGCACGAGTAAACGCTTGAGCCGGTTGCGCGCGAAACTTCAAACGGATCCACGACGCCTTTGAGTTTTTTCCGTAACGAGATGAGGCAAATGGCGAAGAATGCGCCCGCAGCGATTGCGCCCGAGAAAAGCATTTTCTTTTTTGGTTTCACTTCTCTCGGAGTAATAATCGGCGGGTCGATAATTTTTGCGGATTCCGACGAGCCCGCGACCAAAAGCCGCATTTGTTCTACGCGTTTTAAAAGATCTGCATAAATATTTTGCGCAAATTGCACTTCGGAAGTCATCGTGAGAATTTTCTGCTGCGCTTCGGGAAGTTGCTTCGTTTGATAATCGCCTTTTGCAAGTTCTTTTTTCAACGCAGCGATTTGCTTATCTGTCGTCACGATGAACGGATGCGAAGCATCGAAAAGGCGCGCTTTTTCTTCGCGACTTTGTTGCAATTCAATAATTTTTTGCTGCAACCGCAGACGATTTTCCAAAGAAATTTTTGTTTCGCTCACAATGTCCACGGAGCCTTTCTTTTCTCGGTAATCGTTGAGCGCGGTCGAAAGACTATCCATTACGCGTTTCGCTTCGGGCAGTTGCGATTCCAAAAGTTCGAGAGTGCTCTTCATATCCGACGAACCAAATTCTGCGTTGACCTGCAAATACGCCGAAAGAAGAGAATCCAAAATGAGAGTGGCGCGGTCGCGGTAAATATCTTGATAAACGACTTGAACGATGCCCGTTTTCTTGCCTTGTTCTGCAAGCGCAAGTTTTCCGACGAGATCTTTTACCGCATAAACCATGAGCCGCTGCGAGACTTCAAATTTTTGACCCGCGCGGACTTTGAGAAGAGAAACTTGGATTTTAACCGAATCGCCTTGATACGGCACAGCGCAAAGTTCATTCGGAACGCAAGACAAAACTTTTTCACCCAAATCATCGTAAAGCGAAAAATGGATGCTATCGTCTGCGACTAAAGTCCACGGCTCAGAACGACGATCTACTGGCATGACCGAAGTATCGGGGAATTGCAAATAACGAATGTCTGCGCGCCCTTCACGATGTAACAAACGATCTAAAATATTTGTCGGTTCCGCCACATTCTGAAGTCCGAGAGATTCGATAGCGCCTTCGACCACGCGGCGGCTTTGCATTAACTGCGATTCCGTTTCAGAAGAACTTCCCCCGATGCCGAGGAAACTGCCGACATCGCCGAGCATCGCCGAAAGCGAGCCGGATTTTGTCTTCACTTGAATCAAAGCGTTTGCTTCGTAAACCGGACGAATCCACTGACAAACGACTGCACCGACAATCGCTGATAATGCGACAATCGCAATCGCAAAAAATTTGTGCGCCCACACATCGCGGAATAAATCATTCCACGGATTTTGCGGTTTTTGCGGAGTCTTCTTGTCTAAAGCCATAGAGAATTCCTTCAATTCGAAGAATCTTTTGAGATTTTTTCGACTCTTTCCACCCAATACGGGGTTAATTTTTCCAAATAATTCCACGCCATTTGAAATGCATTTTCCAAATGACCATGCGGATCGGGAACATCCACTTTCATCGGTTCACCGTAGCGGAAAATTTTTCCTTTTAACCACGGATAACGCGAAAGGAGCCATTCTTCTTGTCCGCGCTCCATTACCAAAACAAGATCCGCCCATTTGAGCATATCCATTGTCACTTGCCGCGAACGATGCGTTGAAATATCTAAGCCATGTTCCTTAGCAACTTTTTGCGCAAGCGTTTCTGCGGGAGAATCGATGAGTGCTCCGATTCCTGCGCTTTGCACGATGACATCTTCACCGCATTTTTGACGCAGCAAAAACTCCGCCGTCGGGCTGCGGCAAACATTTCCAGTGCAAAGAACTAAGACTTTTTTCATGCGCTCAAAAGATAAAATTTTCAAGGCTTAAAAAGTCCAATCCAATTTATCGAGAGTCGGATTCTTCGTATCTTTTTCGCTGAGTAATGGCGTAAAGCCGTTTCCTACCGGCCATTGAATGCCGATTTGCGGTTCATTCCACATGAGTCCGCCTTCATCGCCAGGCGCATAGAAACGCGTGCATTTATAAACAAAAGTTGCCGTTTCGCTGAGGACGACGAAACCGTGCGCAAAGCCTTCGG
>SAMEA104315433__coassemble_288_pt1 | contig 26101 bp, 23 predicted proteins | sample SAMEA104315433__metabat2_low_PE_037 | metagenome-assembled genome bin SAMEA104315433 (sample SAMEA104315433) | gut metagenome | biome: Monkey gut; feature: monkey-associated habitat; material: faeces | place: China | collected 2013 | reverse complement strand
GGAGTGACGGCGACTTTTGAAAAAAATGTTTCTGGCTCGTATTATCCGCTGGATTTTATCGGCTACACCAATCCAGATTTTATTGAATACGGACTTGCCGGTTATCGTTTAAATCCCGAAGTTTTAGCAAATATTATTTTGAATCGCTTCGAAGGAATGATTCGATTTGCTGGAAGCGCAGAAACTTGGGGCGCACGCGGAAGCATTCAAGATTTCGGTTTAACGCGTTACACAATCAGTACGTCTGCAAGCGCAGAATTTGCCGCAATGAATTGGGCGTCAATTTTTGCCGAGGGAAATGTTTTAAAAACAATTGACGATGTCGATGGCGGAAAATTTTTAATGCCCACGGGTACTGCAATCGTCGACGACGCAGAAAATCGAAGCATCAATTTTTCGGGAATGGTGCAGTTGAAATTAGGGAAAAAAGATTCGCACTTTGGTGCAAATGCATCCATTGGACGTTATTTTCGGCAGCCGCAACTGATGGAACTTTACGGCGTTTATCACGGAGTGCTTTCGAATCCGACTTTGAAAAATGAAACCGCAATCCGATTTGAAGTCGGCGGATTTATCGAATCGCCTTCGAAAAAATCCATTTTGCGCATCACTTATTTTAATACGCATTTAGACAACGGCATTTATTGGATTGCCAAAACAAATGCGATGAAAGCTTTTAACATCGGCGAAGCAGAAATTTACGGCGTTGAAATGGAATTGAACAGTCGCCCCATTTCGTTTTTTGAAACGACTTTACGCGGCACAATTCAAAATCCACGCGACAAAGGAGAGCTCAAAATGTATCACGGAAAACTTTTGCCAGGCGAACCCGTGCACAGTTATTTTGTCGAAGGAAAATTATTCTTGCCGTTCCATTTTGATTTGACTTTTGATGCGACATACCGCACACGAATTTACAGCGACCGAATGAATGATACAAGACAACCCGACAATGCGCGTTATAACGCAGCCCTTGGATTTAATCCTTGGGAAAAAACGCGGTTTATTTTTGCCATCACAAATATTTCGGACGAAAATTACACCAACATTTACAGCCCATTTCCAACTCCAGGAAGAGAATTTAAAATCACACTTTTACAAAAATTTTAACCCAAAACTGTTCTCGTTCAAACCGAAAATGTCACTTCAACAAAAGGAAAAGACATGAGTCGAAAGATTCTCCCCCTCATTTTAACCGCCGGCCTTACCGCATTCTTTGCGGCTTGCGATGACAGCAGCAGCGCAGCAAGCGTTGAATGCCTCGACGATAACTGCTTAGATAGTTCTTCGAGCGTAGAAGAAGAAATTTCTTCGAGCAGCGAAAAAGAAAATAAGTCTTCAAGCTCGGTAAAGGATGAAAAATCCTCGAGCTCTGAAAAAAGCGACAAGTCTTCAAGTTCTGTAAAAGAAGACAAATCTTCTAGCTCTACGAAAGATGAAAAGTCTTCAAGCTCGGTGAAAGATGAAAAATCCTCAAGCTCTGAAAAGAGCGACAAGTCTGCTAGTTCTAGCGAAGATGTTTCGAGTTCTTCCGACGCACCGGAATCTTCTTCGAGCGTTAAATATTTGAGCACAACTCCGAACTTAGCAGACCTCGAAGTTTCGGGCGATACATTGTTTGCCGTATTCCAACGCTTAAATGGTTATTCTGCAGACCAAGTTGGTCTTTTAGCCTTGTATAACCGCAGCACCGGTGAATTGCTCGATACAATTTCTCTTGCAACCTCGAATCCGATGAAAATTCAAATTGCAAACGGCGAAGTTTATGTTTGCACACAAGGCGCTTACGATGCAGCATACTCTTTACCTGCTGATGAAAATCGCGGCATTGAAAAAGTGAATTTGTCCAAGAAAACTTCTTCGCTTTATGTGAGCGGAACAAAACTCGGCGGCGGCGTCAATGATTTTGTCATCAATCAAAAAACGGGTAAGGCATACGCTGTTGTTACATCAACATACGGAAATTCTCCCGTTGTAGAAATTGACCTTTCTTCAAAGGCGACAAAGAAAATTGAAAGCATTAAAAATGCGCCTTATTCCATGGCATACGATAGTAAAAACGGACTTGTTTATTTTGCAGATAACTACATCGATTATACAACATACGAAATGCACATTGGTGTATTCTCTTACGATGGCACAACTCTCACGAGCATTTCGGATAATGACCCTGAAGAAGAAGGTCGCCCTCCTTACAACATCCAAGTGTTAGATGGCGTTCCCTACGTTTTCGTTTCGGATTATAGCACGGGAAAACTTTATATCCATTATGCTGATTCCGAATCCGAAGGCGTTTCGTACTATCAAGATTCTAAACTTGCCGTGGCAAATGGGAAACTTTATTTGATGGAACGCGATTTGGCTAACGGAACTCTTGCAGAAATCAATACTTCTACAGGAAAACCCAACTGGCAATATTCCATTGGCAAAGGCAACGCCTACGATGTCGTTCCGGCCGACGCAGGAAACCTTTGGATTGCTCTCTACAATGTCCCAGAAATTCGTAAAGTTACGACAAGCGGAAAAGTCGTGACAGATGGCGCAATCAATACCGAAAAATTCAGCCGTCACGAATAAGAAAATTCTAAAATTTTCAAAGTAACAAAGATACCCCACCGGGGTATATTTGTTTTTATCGATTTGACAAGAAAAATTATTTTTTCAATGCGGCGGCAAGATTTTCAAGATTCGATTCTCCCGCGAGATTCGGATACGCTTTGCGAATTTTTGCGGTCAATTCTTTTGCATCTTTTGATTCTGCTGCTAATCTTTTTAGCGCATTCAAATATTCAATTTTAAATGTGACAGCTTCTTTCGTCGTCGAGCCGCCGTGACTGCCGACAAATAATTCTGCACCCGAAGCAAGCGAAGATTTTGCCGCCGCAATTTCTGCATCTACCGCAGCCATGCTCGAAATTTGTAACGCCGAAGGATGCTCTTTCGCCGGAGCCCAATGCGTTAAATAAACTTTTCCGCCGATGCAAATTCCTGCCGCCGGGAAATCGGTTGCTGCGCCTTTTTCAAACCGGAATGAAATTCCTGCAAGAGTTACCGTTTCGCCGAATTTTACTTCTGTCGCTTTGCTCACATCCGGAAGGATGACTAATTTTCCCGCCCACTGTTTTTGAAATCCCTTCATCATGCCGCCGTAAATCGGGCCGACTAAAAAGGATTTCATGCCTTCGGCGACGTAAAGTTTTGAATCTTTCACCGCACCTTCGTGATAATCCGTAATGGACGCGACAATCGGCTTTTGAAGCTTTGCCACATAAGCGTCAAATTCCTTAGCATTTTCTTGGAAAAGTGGAACTTCCAAAACGACAAGTTCTGATTTCCCTTCGACGATAAAACTGGCATCGCCCATGACATCGCCCGAATTATAAACGTGCATTTTGAAAGCACCGAAATCGTAAGCGGTGAAATTTCCGGCTTGAGCAATCGCTGCCGAAAGAACTGTTGCTGCAATCGTTGTCTTTGTCATTGTTGACTCCTTTTTGAATGTTACTTTCTTTTAGAGAGTTACTCTCTTAAAGAATTTTTGAGACGCTTATAAGATAAGAAGAAATTTTTCAAAATACAAGAAGGCACAAAAAAGTGCCGTAGGCACTTTTCGGTAACTTTTGGGAATTTAGAGTAAAATTAGAGACTTGCTTTCTAAAAAAATTTTGATTACTTTTATAAAGTCACTTTCTAAAAGGAATCATTATGGCGAAATTAGAAATTTTAGATGAAAATTTTCCCACTTGTCCGATTCGCAATGTGCTGAGCCGCATTGGCGATAAATGGTCAATTCTAATTCTCTACACGTTAAATCAAAAGCCGGCGACGCGTTTCAAAGAATTGCACCGCTGCATTCCCGATATTTCACAAAAGATGCTCACTTCTACATTAAAAACTTTAGAAGCCGATGGACTGATTTTACGGAAAGCATTTCCCGTTGTGCCGCCACGCGTTGAATATTCCCTTTCGCATCGCGGTGAAACGTTAATGCCGATTATTCAAGAGCTCATCGATTGGGCACTGCAAAATATGAAGAAAATTGTGAACGAGCGAAAAAAATCGCAAGTCGCTTAATTCATTTTTCGTCGCAGAGAATCCAATTTTCATTCGGTTTTCTCTGCGCATACACATTTTCTAAAAATTGTAAAACTGAAAATTTTTCGCGGGCAATAAACCGTTTGTGACTTATCAAAAAATATTTTGCATTTAAATTTTTAAGAAATTGAATTTGCGAAAATAATTGTTGCACATTATACGCATCCGGTTTTCCGTGACCGACCATCGGATAATTTGCGTCGCCGAGAAATGCATATTCCGCAGCCATAAAAATCAATGAACCTTTTGCGTGACTATTCGGAATGGGCGCAATTTGAATATGCAATCCATCATCCAATTCAAATAAATTTTCGATTACATTTCCTGCGTGCACATGCTTCCACGTTTCTTTTCCCACATAAAGTTGATTCCAAGAAATCTGCGATAAATTGCCCGCATGATCGTGATGAAAATGAGAAAGAATGACATTCTTCGGTAAATTTTTATCCAACGAATTGATGAAATTTACCGCTGCATCATTTGCGCCGACATCAAAAATCCACCACGCTGATTTTCCACGAATCGCATACACATCTGCGCTTAACGGCGAAGTTTCCGTTGCGTCTGCCGCGTTACAATGTAAAATCCAATCGGGAAGATGCTGTTCCATTTTTGCGATTACGGAAGAGTATTCCCCACCGAAAGATAAATTTCATACCATTCTTTTTTCGAAAGGTTGATTTCAGTCGCTTGCGCAATTTCGGCGAGGCGCTTTATTTTTGTCGTGCCGACGACCGTTTGCATTTTCGCGGGGTAGCGCAAAATCCAAGCGATTGCAACCGCAGCCGCTGTCGTCTTTTTTTCTTCGGCGATGCGATTTAACACGGCATTTAATTGCGGGAATTTTTCGGAACCGAGAAATGTTCCTTCGAAAAATCCGAATTGCAAAGACGACCAACTTTGCACTGCAATTTGATGCAGTTGACAATAATTGAGAATGCCTCCATCGCGCATGACCGCAGCGTCATTCGCTAAATTCACATTGACACCCGCTTGAATCATCGGCGTAAACGCACAACTTAGCTGCACCTGATCAGCGACAATTTCAAAAGGCAATTCCGTGCGCAACATTTCCATTTGGAACGGATTCATATTGCTTACGCCAAAATTCAACACTTTCCCTTCGCGGTGTAAAATTTCAAAAGCTTGCGCAATTTCAGCGGGCTCCATTAACGCATCGGGGCGATGCAATAGCAGCGAATCCAAATGATCCGTTTTCAAACGCGAAAGACTTGCGTTTACCGCATTTACAATGTGCTCTTTTGATAAATCATACCATGTAAAATCCGAATCAACTCGGATGCCGCATTTACTTTGCAAAAAAACTTTTTGCCGCAATTCTGCATTTTGCGCAAAGACTTCGCCCAATACCGATTCCGCTTTTCCAAGCCCATAACAATCAGCGGTATCCAAAAAATTGATTCCGCAATCGAGAGAAGCTTTCACTAAATCGGCGACATTTTTTGTTGTCATTTCCGACGTGCGCATCATTCCTAAAATGATTTGCGAAACTTGAGTTTTCTCTTTGCCAAAAGAAATGAACTTCATAACTTCCTCGTTTTTTTGCAGAAAATTCCGCGGCGATAAATTTCACCGGCTGCGATTTTATGCGATTCGCCTTTTTCTTTTACGTTTTCGCTAATTCGAATTTGCGTTGTTTTGTTAATCGGCGTATACAAAATCCAATGCACAGGAACTGCGTGAAAACGCCCGTCGCCGCCAAAAACATTGACATAATCTGTCTGCGGAATTCCTTGAAATCCGTAAGCGGTTACCGCAATTTCGGAATCGCCATTTTCGTCATCGCTGACAAGTTCTGTTTTCAAAATACAATCGGTTGCGCATTTCGCAGGCTTAAATTTTTCTTCGCCCATATAATTAGCAATCGATTCCCATTCCCACGACGACGATTTATTTTTATCGACATCGCGATAAATTGTTTTGCGCGTACGCATTTGCTGATAAAGTGGAATCGCTAAGAGTGGCGCCATCGCAAAGTAAACCGCGCGGAAATATTCCTGATTGATTTGCATGAAATTTTGTCTACAATGATTAAAATCGTAATCGACAAATTGCGCTGGATTTGTATCGAGATTCGCCGCCGTTAAATGTTCGGGGAAAATCACATTGATTTTTTTCTGTTTGAAGAATGTAAAATCATCGCCATACGAAACCGTTTTATCTTTGATGAGTGAAAGCATTTGCTGTTGCGCAAGCGCTGTAAAAAGCAAACGATATTCGACTTCATCGGTGCGGTCTTTTGTTTCGAATAAAGTTTCAAATTCATGATTGCTCATGAGAGTGTATTGCGAATCGTCTTTGAGATTTTGCGAAAATTTTTTGAGTTCTTTCAATTTTCGTTTGCGACGGAAATTTTGCATGAAACTTTCTTCGACTAATTTAGAAGGCCGCCGCGTAAATTCCAATTTCGGAGCCGCTTCGTTTCCGTAAATGACAAATCCTACTTTGCCGTAACGCGGACAAGGCTTCGTCACCGTCGCAGTCAATATCTGTGAACGCCGCACCCGTTGCCTTTTTCCATTTGCTCCAATCGTCCAATCGGACCAATAAATGGTGAGATGTCCCGTGTAAGTTTCCGTTCCCATTTCATAGGTTTTCGAATTCGCGATGACAAATGGGTTGCCGTTAATTTGTCCGCTATGCGCAAATAAAATCGACGAATTTTCATTTAATGAATTATCGTATTGAAATTCATTTTGCAATTCCATTAAACGTTCACGCGTAAAGAACGGATCAAATTCTAATTTCGGAACTGTTTGATGAATGATCTGCGCCGGAATATCCCAACCGAAAAGTTCGTTGAGCGGCTGCATAATTTTATAGGCGGCGTCTTTTTTCTCGGCGATGTTCGATTCTAAATTTTCAATGACTTCATCTAATTCTCGGATGACGCCATTTAAATAGGCGAAAATAAAAATGCCAATGCCAACAGCAATGATTGTGCAAATAATTCCCGGCAAATTATCTTCGGTAAATCCCCAAACCGTTAGCAGTCCGCAAATCGCAATCCAACAAAAAATGCGAAGCCATTTCCAATGCGAACGCGATGTTTCATACGAATCTTTTTCATTCGTCAAATTGAAAATTTCCAAGCACAAATCTTGATTCGCTTTTTTATCGATTTGCGAAGCTTGGCAAAGTTCTTCGAACGCATTTTTTGCATTTTGCAAAAAGAGTTCTGCGTACTCGTTTTTGAAGCGTTCGAGCGGATCGTAAACAGTTTCTTCCATAAGCATAAAATGCGGGCAGCTTGGCTACCCGCGTTCCGTTATTTTGAATTAAAAGAATGTGCTACGAGCGCGCGCTTTTGTTTCGGCGGATGCGGTAAATGGAATGCGAGTCGTGTAACCGGCACGAGCTGCGACAATTTGCTTTGTCGGCCACGAGAAGACATCGGTATTCCACTGATTCACGGTATCGTTGTACAAATTTCGTGCGGCGGTAATTTCGCGCTGCAAATAATCATTCTGCTGCATCGCATCGGCAATCGCTGCGTGTGCTTTTAATTCGGGATACGCTTCGACTTGCGGGAAGAGGCGTCCGAAGCTGCGATCCAAATCACGAGAAACTTCGTTGCAAGATTCTTCGGTCAAGTGCCCGCGACCGCTGCGGAAAGCCGCCACCGATTTCATCACATCTTTATCGAGGTCAATTGCTTTGGCGACGAGCGGTGCTACGTTCTGCAAAATTTGAACGCGCTGTTCCAAGTAATTGTCAATCGTTGAAGCGTCTGCTTGAATTTTTTGCTGCAGTTGCATGAAATAATTCTTCGCACCAATTTTCATAAACAAGAAAATAATGCCCGGAATAATTCCGCAAACCCAGAGAAGAATTTCAAATAATGTAGATCCGAAACCGACTTTCACCGGCAACTGTTTTTCGATCACATTGATATCGCGACCGGCTTCGTTGACAGGACCCGTCATTTCATCTAATTCGTTTGCCATAATAGCTCCTTCCTTTTGAATCTGTTTTTAAAGTAGATTTTTTTTGCTGAAAAATCCAACTTTTAATGCGCCTCTAACCAGTTTGCGCCAAAGCCGACCGAAGCGACGAGAGGAACGCGAAGAGTCATCGCATTTTGCATTTCGCTCTGCACAATTTTTCCGAGTTCGTTTACACGATTCCGCGGACATTCAAAGAGCAATTCATCGTGAACTTGAAGAATCATTGTGAGCGGAAGAGAATCTGCTTGAATGCGATTTGCAACGCGAATCATCGCCGTTTTAATGAGGTCTGCGGCACTTCCTTGCACCGGCGTATTCACCGCCATCCGTTCTGCCATTTGACATTCTGTGCGATCCGCAGAATCGATGCCCGGAATTTCGCGGCGGCGACCTGTGAGAGTTTCGACGTAGCCGTGTTCGTGCGCAAATTTTTTGATTTTTTCGACGTAAGCTTCGACACCGCGATACAAATTAAAATAGCCGTCGATGAACGCTTTTGCTTCGCCCATCGGAATATGCAAATCGCGAGAAAGTCTAAACGGAGTCATGCCATAAAGAACGCCGAAGTTCACCACTTTGGCGCGGCGGCGTTCGTCCGCAGTCACCGCAGAAGGCTCTTTTCCAAAAACCGCAGCAGCGGTCAGCGCATGAATATCGGTTCCGCTGTTATACGCTTCGATCAATTTTTCGTCTTCGCTTAAATGTGCGAGCATACGCAATTCAATTTGCGAATAATCCGCCGAAAGAATGACATTATTTTCGGGATCCGCAGGAACAAATGCTGCGCGAATTTTTTTGCCTTCATCAGAACGGACCGGAATATTTTGCAAATTCGGATCGCGACTTGAGAGGCGACCCGTCGCCGTTCCCCACTGCACAAAATTCGTGTGAATACGATGCGTTTCTTTGTTCACCAAAGTCGGGAGAACTTCGACATAAGTATTCTGCAGTTTTTTGATTTCGCGATAATTTAAAATCGCTTGAATGAGCGCCGCGTCTGCTTCGGAAAGTTCAAATTCGTGCAGTAAACGATCCAAGACTGCGCTGTCTGTGCTGCGGCCTGTCGCCGTTTTCTTTAACACTTTTAATTTTAAATCATCGTAAAGAACTTCGGCAAGTTGCTTTGGCGAAGCGATGTTAAACGGTTTTCCGCCCGAAAGTTGATAAATCACTTCGGTGATTTTTTCCAAGCGTTCGCTAAAATCTTTTGACAATTCTTCGAGAGATTTTAATTGAATGGACGCGCCGTTTTCTTCCATATCGAAGAGGACTTTAAGAATCGGCATTTCCGTTTCATTGAAATGTTTTTCGAGTCCGCATTCGTTCAATTTTTTCTGCAACGAATCCCATAATTCAAAAGTAGCGGCTGCAGTTTTCGCAGCATATTCGCCCGCGTCTTCTACAGCGACTCGTGAAATGGGAATTTCATTTTTGCCGCGACCGACGAGAGATTCTTTTGCTGTAATTTCAATTCCCGCATGACGCAAGCAAAGTTCTTCGAATTCGTATTTGGATTCTCCCGGAGAAAGCAACCACGCTGCAATTTGCGCATCTAAAACGGCGGGAGGTTCTACGCGTTCGTCCATCGCCCGCGATAACACATGAAGCGCAGTCTTTGCCGAAAACATGCGCCATTTTTTTTCTGCGATGGTAAATGCCGGAACAAACCAATCCGAAAAATATTCCGTATCGATATTGTTCAGAGGAATTCCCATGTCATCGGTATGGCCGAGCGGAACATAAAATCCTTTATCCGTTTCCGTCGCAAATGCAACGCCGACAATTGCGGTTTCCATTTGATTTTCTCCGTCAAAGAGAACAGAAATCGCCGGCGATTCTGCGGCTTCTACCGCTGCGGTCATTTCGTTGAACGCTTTTGTTGTGCGCACCACGACCGTTTCAAACGGCTTCGCTTCGCGCTTCGGTAATGCGCCCGAAAATCCCGATTTCGACGGAACATTTTCTAAGAATCGAAGCAAACTAAAAATTTCATTGTCTTTAAAAAGTTTCGCTAATGCATCGCTTTCGAGTCCGCGGAATTCGAGTTCGTTTAATGTTCCTTTAAATCCGCGAGAAGATTGAATCGTTACCAATTCACGAGAAAGGAATGCGTTTTCTTTTCCTTTTTCCAAATTATCGTGCAAACCTTTCTTCGTCACTTTATCCAAATTTGCATACAAATTATCCAACGATCCAAATTCGGTTAAAAGTTGCACTGCAGTTTTCGGACCCACTTTTGCAACGCCGGGAACATTGTCCGCAGAATCGCCCATGAGCGCTAAATAATCGCGGATTTGTTCGGGCGGAACTCCGTATTTTTCTTTGACTTCAGCGGGGCCAAAATCAATTCCGTCCGCCCCTTTTTCTAAATGAAAAAGATGAATGCGATCGTTGACAACTTGCGAAAGGTCTTTGTCTTTTGTGATGAGAAAAATTTCTTCAAATCCTTCGCGATAAGCAACCTCGGCAGCAGCAGCCATAACATCGTCGGCTTCGTAACCTTTTTCGGCGAGGACAGGAATTCCGCTTACTTGAATCGCTTCGTCCAAAAGCGGCATTTGCTTTGCCATTTCTTCGGGCATCGGGCCGCGATTTGCTTTGTATTCGGGATAAAGTTCATGGCGAAATGTCGGCGCACTCACATCGCGGACAATCGCAAAATGTGTCGGTTTATGCTTTGCTAAAATGCGGAGAACGGTTCCCCAATAACCGTGCACCAATGAAACATCCAAGCCGTCTTTGTTGATGAGCGGATTTTTTGCATAAGCGTAAAACATGCGAAACGCGAGCGCAAAAGAATCCAACAATAAAAGTTTTCTTTTTTCAGACATTGACGACTCCTAAATTTTGCACCGAGAAAACTTTTTCAATGCGCAGCAAATAGCCGCTGCTTTTACCACCATAACTTACCGAAATCACTTGGCATTTATACGAATCATTTCCAAAGTGAAAATAATGCGTTGAATTTTCAGCGACCATCGTTTGCACAATCGCTTCGCGGAACGCTTTGCAGACTTCTGTTGAATCGTTGAGTTCACTGTCAATTCGACGATAATTGAGTTCAGGGAAATAGGTCTGCGCTTTTTCATTTGCGCCCACATAACGGAATGCAGACGTGATTGAAACATAAGCCACTTTCTTTTCATTCTTTTTTACTTCATCAAAAATCAGCGATGACAAATCATAACGTTGCATCCGACAAGCCATAAAGAGAAGAATAATTTCAATAATTACATAAACTGCGGGCATCACAAGCATATCAGAGCCGAGCTTTCGCGAAACAAAAAAGGATTCGCCGCAGACAATGCCGATAATCGCAATGAACGCTAAGTTGTAAAGCGAAACTTTTTTCTTGCGGATGAAAGCGTAAAACCAAACGCCCAAACACGCAAACATATAAAACAAAATCATCAAATTAAAACAAAGATGCAGCGGTCCAAATTCCGCTTCAAAATTGCCAACGCCCATCGTCACAACATACTTGGCACTGATATAATACCACGGCAAAAATCCCGCGGTGCACGCAGTTGCAAAAACGAATACACTCGGCAAGAAAAGTAAGGTGTAAATTTTTCGGCTCACTTTAATTTGGCAAACATCCAACACGCCGAGGAACGCGAGCATCGGGAAAAATGCTGCGCCGATATAGGCGATTTTATTTGCGAGCAAAGCTTCTTCGATATTCGTCGAAAGCGCTAAGAAGACATGCCCGAGTTGCGCTACGATTAAAAAGTGAAAAATCGAAGTGTAATAAGCGTTCAATCGCTTTTTCGGGAAGAGAAAATACAAGATGAATAAATTGACTACCGAAACAGCAAACATTAAAATTAAATAGGTAATAATCATATTTCAAAAATAAAAAAGCGAATGATTTTCATTCGCTTTTTGTGTCAAGATGACGAGAAAATTCTACAAATTTACCGAGAGTTTTTCGCGCATCGCTTTAACGGTTTCAATCGCTTTTTCCACAGAATTTGCGCGGGCTAAAAGAACGCCCATTCTGCGATGTCCGCCGACTTCGGGCTTTCCAAAAAGGCGAATGCTCGTATCCGGCGTTTCCAAAACTTTTGCCAAATTGCCGAAGACAACTTTGTCCGATTCGCCTTCGACGACAATCGCTTTCGATGCCGACGGACCGTGGAATGCGATATTCGGAATCGGAAGGCCGAGAATTGCCCGCGCGTGCAAAGCAAATTCCGAAAGATCTTGCGAAATTAAAGTCACCATTCCTGTATCGTGTGGACGTGGGCTCACTTCGCTAAAGAGAACTTCATCGCCGCAGACAAACATTTCTACGCCGAAAATTCCGCGACCGCCGAGCGCATCCGTAATCTTCTTCGCAATGTCTTGCGCTTTTTCCAAAACGCTTTTCGCCATCGGCTGCGGTTGCCACGATTCTTGATAATCACCGTTCACTTGGTGATGTCCCACGGGTTCAAGGAAACTTGTTCCGCCGACATGACGCACCGTGAGAAGTGTAATTTCATAATCAAATGGCACAAATCCTTCGACGATAACGCGCGAAGCTTTTCCGGTGCGGCCTTCGTTCTGCGAAATGTTCCACGCTTTTTCAATGTCAGCTTCGGATTTAATCGTACTTTGTCCGTGACCCGATGAACTCATCACCGGTTTGACGACGCAAGGAATGCCCACCTTTTTGACAGCCGCTTTAAATTCTTCTTCGTTATCCGCAAATTGATACGGCGAAGTTTTGAGTCCGAGCTCTTCGGCGGCTAAACGGCGAATGCCTTCGCGGTTCATTGTTAAACGCGTTGCCATCGCAGTCGGAATCACATGATAGCCTTCTTTTTCAAGTTCCACGAGAGTCGGCGTTGCAATCGCTTCGACTTCGGGCACAATGTAATCGGGCTTTTCCATTTCGATAATGCGACGCAGTTCACTTCCGTCGAGCATATTCACGACATGGCTGCGATGCGCCACTTGCATTCCCGGCGCATTTGCATAACGATCGACTGCAATCGTTTCAACGCCTAAACGCATCATCTCGATGATGACTTCTTTGCCGAGTTCTCCCGCTCCGCAAAAAAGAACGCGCGTTGCGCTTTTGCTAAGAGGAGTTCCAAGAGTTCCGAGTTCTGCCATAATTATTCTCCGTGACTATTTATTTTTGCCGTGAGTGCCTTTTTCGTAGCCGTTCAAGCAAGAAACCGCTTTGCTATCGCAAGGAGTGCCTTCGCGTGAAGTCGTTTCTCCGTCGGATTCAAAAATCGCTTTGACCATCCGCGTAAAATCATTCGATGCACCTTTGCCAATCGTGACTTGATAATACAAATCATCATCGCGCGTAAAGACGAGAATTGTCACCGTTTCCCGCGCATTCCATTTCGTTTTCACCGAATATCCGTAAGGAACTTCTTTCACCGTAAACGCTTGAAGCGCAGGCATTTCAATTCCGAAATCTTTCCACGTGACATATTTTCCTTCGGCGCGAGCATTAAAAAATGCCGAAGAATCCGATTCATTTAAAGCTGCCATCGTTTGATTGATTTGAAAATCATAAGTTTCTTGAAGTAGACGCAATTCCTCTTCTTGCAAAGTCAAGCGTTCTTCGGAATCCATTCCCGCAAAAAGCGGTGCGCAGAAAAAGCTGAAAATTGCTGCGACGATTTGAAATTTCTTCATAAAATAATTTTAAAAAATTTTAAGAATTCTGTTTTTCATTTTCTCATTTCTCCGCACTTTTTCGCAAAAAAAATCCCAGCGAATTCGCCGGGATTTTTTGGAGGGAACAGAGAATTTTTATTTGACGACAAGCGCCGTGGACGAAAGCGTTTTCCCTTGCGATGAAACCACTTTCGCCATCCATTTGCCCGCCGGAATTTTTTCAAGCGAGACGCTAGAATTCGCGCCGACTTTTTCTTGCAAGCAGAGTTTTCCGTTAACGCCGAAAAGTTTTAGCGTGCTATTTGCCGGTGCGTTCACCATTAAATTTCTGCCGTTTAATTGCATCGCAATTGAGAACTGCGAACGCATCGTCGTCGGAATCGGAAGTTTCGAACCTTCCGGTGCGCCAACAATAAGTCCGCGTCCAACCGTGCTCATGTAAACAGCACCAAAGTGATTGAAATCGCCCACGACGAAGTTTCCGTTTCCGGGGCCGCCGAATTGATGTTTGTCATCGTTAATGCGATCCCAAGTTTTTCCTTTATCGGTTGAACGATAAATGCCTAGCGGATTATCTGCGCCGCCTGCGATTCCCCAAATGTAAATCGCTTCGTAATCTTCGCCTTCTTTTGCTTTGCCTAAGCCAACCGCAATCGCTGTTGAAACGCCTTCGCATTTATTCCACGATGCACCGCCATCTTCTGTGTAAGCAAGTCCATTTTCAGAGTAACCTTTGGCAAGCCAAACTTGAGCTTGATCCATCGGCACCCACAAATGACCTTCGCGTTTGGGAACGGTGCGGATTAAACCCGAACCATTATAGTAAACGCCTGCAGACTCATTTTGTAAACGATTTGCAGCTTCGGTAAATGTTTTTCCAGCATCCGTTGAAACATACAGCCTACCCATCGAATTCATCACATAGAAAACGTCTGCATCAACAGGGTCTGCGACGATTCTTGCATATTGCGTTTGTTCACCCGTTTCAATCGTTGTCCAAGTTTTTCCGTTATCATCGGAGCGGTAAACTTGTGCACTTTGCTCCGGACGATGTAAAATGACTTTTCCGTCAGACGATAAAACAACTAAACCTTTTGCCCCTTTCGGAGTTCCAATCGAATCCCACGTGGCGCCGAAATCATCGGAGCGATACATTTTGTTGTAATTGATCGATTCATATTGGCCGTAAACGGTGACGACTCCTGTACGCACAAGGGTTCCTGTCTGCGCTGCATAGCCCATGCTTTCGGTCGTGCCAACCGTCGGAGAATGGCGAATAACCGGCGAATTGATGTCTGTGTAAACGCCGCCGTCGTAGTCGCCAATTGCAGTCACAAGCGGACCATCCGGAATGCTTACGATATCCAAAGGCACCGTTTCTTCAATTCCTCTGGATTGGAATTTCCAAAGAGGAACTTTTTTCGTGATGTCGTCGGTTTGGAAAATTCCGTTACCCGATGTGACCCAAACTTCTTTTGGATTTTGTGGGTTAAATTCCAAGGAACCTGCCCAGTGAATAGCGTTTCCTGGAATCCACAAGGTTCCGTTTTCATCGATATTTGTGCCGTCGTCGTAATGCTGCCCGTGAATCCAAGACTTACCGCCATCGGTTGAAACATAAATGCGATCGCCGTAATTGTCTTTGCCATTTGCCGCTAAATGACGCCCAGTGTATTTTCCAAGAGTTGAAACGACGAGATGCTTTTCGTCGGTAGGGTCAATTGCAATGCCGCCATAAGAACTGTTGTCTTTTTCTGAGCCATCGCTTGGAGTAATATCTGTCCAAGTGTTGCTCGCTAAATTGAGCTTGTAAACGGCACCTTTTGTAATGCTATGAGGACCTGGGCCATCAGCAAATGTAATGTACATATTGCCATTTACAATTTTTGCGCGGTGCGGCATTAAGCCTGCGGGGCCGCCTTTAATTGTATTCCAAGTTTTTCCGCCGTCTTGGCTGACTTGTAAATTATCCGCCGTTTCGGATAAGCCTAAATAAATTGTTTTCGTTGAACCGTCCGCAAGTTTCCCTTGCGATGCGTCAAAAATCACAAAGCTTACGCCGTTTACATTTGTTAACGAATTTCCCGTTGCATCGGATAACGCAACTTTGTAAAGGCTTGTCCAAGTTTTGCCGTAGTCCGTGCTTTTGTAAAACGCCTTTGGTCCGCGAACCGCAAAGGATAATGTTTGGCATGTTCGGGTCAACGGCTAACTTTTCGCCGGTTTGACGTCCCATACCGTTTCCGTGCGCAAGCATTTCGACATAAGTCGTGTCCCAGTTGGCACCTTGATCGGTAGAGCGAAAAATCGCCGTGCGTCCATCGCTAAAATATCCCGTGCCCGCGAGCACATAAATGCGGGTCGGATCTGTGGGGTCAAGCGCAAACGATTCCGTTCCATATAAACCTTTATCGTTTTCGCTGATGAAATCCATCAACGGAATCCAATGCTGCGTTGAAAAATCATAGCGATAAATTCCGCCCACATCAGTGCGCGCATAAAGCAAATTTTTTGCAATCGGATGAAAAATCACCGAGGACACAAATCCGCCGCCATCAAAGCGAACATTTCCCCATTCGTAACTTTCCACAGCAAACGCATCGGCACAAAATACGCCTAAGCCCAATGCAATCGGAACAAAAATTTTTGAAAAATGCATAAAAGACTCCTTTTTCTAGAAAAGTATATTCTGATTTTTCGAAACGCCGAGAATCCGCCAAGCGAAATTTTAAAACGCAAAAAAGTTTTGCAAAATAATTTGCAAAACGCAACATTTCATGAAAACTTTTTTTCAAAAAAAATTCCCCCGTTTGCACGAGGGAATTTTTGAAATCCATTCAAAGAATTACTTGGATTCTTCTTCAGACTTCTTGGACTTTTTCACGGATTCACCGATAGTGGTTCCGTTTTCGCCCGGCTTGTGAGATTCCATCCAAGCCTTGAGTTCTGCCGATTCACGGTTCTTGAAGTAGTCCACCACAGAGAGGTAAATCTTGCGGTTGGTCTGATCAATTTCAGTGACAGCAGCCGGAACTTCGTCGCCGACCTTGAAAGCATCTGCCGGAACCTTGATGTATTCCGCAGTAAGCTTCGAAACCGGAATGAAGCCTTCGAGACCATTCGGGAGTTCCACGACAACGCCGCGGTCGAGCAAGCGAACAATCTTACCAGTCACTTCAGAGTTCACCGGATAAGTCGTTTCAACGCTATCCCACGGATCTTCGGTGAGGTGCTTCATGGAGAGAGAAATGCGACGCTTTTCTTTATCGACAGCGAGCACGACGCATTCGACCTTGTCACCCTTCTTCACCATTTCAGACGGGTGATTGATCTTCTTCGTCCAAGACATATCCGAAACGTGGATGAGGCCGTCAACGCCGTCCTTGATTTCCACGAATGCACCGAAGGATGCGAGGTTGCGGATTTCACCGACAACGCGTGCGCCCGGCGGAAGTTCCTTATCAATCTGTTCCCACGGATCTTCTTCGAGCTGCTTCAAGCCGAGAGAAATGCGTTCTTGTTCTTCTTCGACCTTGAGAACAACCGCTTCCACTTCCTGGCCAACGGCGAGGATTTTGGACGGGTGCTTCACATGCTGAGTCCAAGACATTTCGGAAACGTGAATGAGGCCTTCGATACCGTCTTCGAGTTCCACAAATGCACCGTAATCGGTGATGGAAACAACTTTACCCTTGACGACCATGCCTTCCGGATAACGGGCAGCGATGTCTTTCCAAGGATGCGGACGGAGCTGCTTCATGCCAAGAGAAATACGTTCCTTCTTGTCGTTGAAGTCGAGAACCATGACTTCCACTTCGTCGCCGAGCTTCACCACTTCAGACGGATGGCTGATGCGCTTGTAGCTCATATCGGTGATGTGGAGGAGGCCATCTACGCCGCCGAGGTCAATGAATGCACCGAAGTCGGTGATGTTCTTAACGATACCCTTGCGGACTTGACCCTTTTCGAGGTTTTCGAGAACCTTATCGCGTTGGCTGTTGCGTTGTTCTTCGAGGACGACGCGACGAGACACGACGATGTTACGACGAGCCTTGTTAACCTTGATAACCTTGAGTTCGAATTCTTGACCGATGAGGGCGTTGATATCCGGAATTTGACGGAGATCAATTTGAGAACCCGGGAGGAACGCATCGATACCGAAGAGATCGACGACCACGCCGCCCTTAATGCGCTTCGTGAGTGTGCCCTTAACGATTTCGTTGTTTTCAAATGCTTGATGAATACGTTCCCAAACGCGGACAAAGTCAGCCTTCTGCTTCGAGAGAACGAGACGTCCGTCTTCGTCTTCGAGCTTTTCAATGTAAACTTCGATTTCGGAACCAACTTCCGGAACTTCGTCGTCTTTAAATTCATTGCGGGAAATGACGCCTTCGGACTTGAAGTTCACATCGACGAGAACTTCTTGATCGTTGACCTGGCTAATCTTACCGGTGACGACCTTGCCTGCTTCGAGGCCTTCCATGCCAGCATAAGCTTCTGCACCAGCGTCAGTGTTAATTGCACCGAGTTCCTGTTCTGCAGCGAGGATTTCTTGGAGGTCTGCGTCAGTACCGAATTTGAGTTTTTGAGACATAATAATTTGGGGTTGCGGAAAAGTCATCGAGGCTACGCCACTACACCTACGCGGTCTTCGATGATCTTTACCTGTTGTTGTATTGAGAGTTGTGTAGTGTCAATTTCAAATGCATCATCCGCTTTTTTGAGCGGAGCCGTTGCGCGACTCGAATCGATTCGGTCACGTTCGGCGAGATTCTTTTCGATTTCTTCTAAAGTCATCGCAATGCCTTTTTCTTGGCATTCCAAAAAGCGGCGTTGCGCGCGGACTTTGAGATCGGTCACGAGGAAGAATTTAAAATCGGCGTGCGGAAATACGACTGTTCCAATATCGCGGCCATCGAGAATGCAACTGCGTTCGCTTGCGATTTCGCGCTGCCATTCTGTCAAAGTTTTACGCACGGCGGGAATTGCGCTATAAGGGCTAACCGCTTCCGAGACTTGCTTGCCGCGGATTTCTTTTTCACGGTTAATGCCGTTTATCACAATTTGATTTTGATCATCAAAACGGATGCGAGTTGACCGAAGAAGCTGGTCAATTCCCGAAGAATTTTCGGGAGCAATTCCTTTTTCCAAAGCCGCAAATGTAATTGCGCGATACATCGCCCCGGTATCGAGATAAGTGAGACCGAGATCTTTGGCGACGATCTTTGCGGTGGTGCTTTTACCCGTTCCGCTCGGACCGTCAATCGCAACAATGATATGGGATTTTTTCGTATTCAAAGTTTTGCAAAGATAGTTTAATTCGAAGCGATTCGTTTTTTAGAAATCCGAAGTTGCTCCGTTCGAACCGTCATCCGGTCCGTAGTAACCATCTTCTTCGACTCCCGAATTTTCCGGTTCAAAAACTTGAGAGCCTTCGTCGGGGCTAGAGCTTTCATACGAAGATTCGCTGTCCGAAGTAGAATACGGATCCGAAGATTCTTCGCTCGAAGTAGAAGACGATTCGCCGTCAAATTCTTCATCAGGGCGACGCAATTCACCGGTACTTCCGTATTTGCGCTTTTCATCTTCGGTAAGCTTATTCGTGTAAACCTCGACTTCAGGTTCTTTCTGCGCTTCTTCGTCTTCGCCCGCCATAATGCGCTTACCCTTTTCGAGGGTGCGGTTAATACGATCTTGGCGCATCTGTTCCAAATTCGAACCGACATGTTTTTCGGCATCCGAGACGACATACTTTTTATTAAAGTCATCGAGAACCGGCTTAATGCCAATCAAACGTCCGCGACTATCGACCTTCCACGGCATCCGCTTCAAAGCCGAAATGCGAAGACGACTTGCCGCCAAGCGGTATTCTTCTTTCATTAAACCCGCTTCGTCGGTAATTTCGTCCGCTTCATCTGGCGTTACAAAACGCAAAGCTTCGGGCCAGTGTTCTGCTTGAGAATTCACTGTAAAACCGACCAATGCATCGTTAATCGCAGTGGGATCGTCAGGCTGCACACTGGCGCAGCCGACAAAGCATGCGAATATCAAACCCAAGACCACCTTTTTCATCTCTATATCCTCCGAGATATATTTCGTCAAAAATATAAACAAATTTTTGTTTAACAGATTTTGGAAAAATTCTATCATTACTTCTATGAGTGAAAATACAGACATTTGCCGAATTCAACGCGGAGATCAAGAATTTATTTTAGTGGGCACTGCTCACATTTCGAAGGAATCGCGGGATTTAGTCGCCCAAGCGATTGAAGAAGAACATCCCGATACCGTCTGCGTCGAATTGGACGATGGTCGTCTGAAATCGTTAGAAGATCCCGATCGTTGGAAGAAAACCGACCTCAAAAAAATTATCCGCGAACATCAACTCGGAACACTCATCGCCAATCTCGTTTTGGGCTCTTATCAAAAGCGAATGGGCCTTTCGACCGGTGTGCGTCCCGGCGCAGAACTTTACGGCGCAGTTCTTGCAGCGCGCTCTGCGTCAATTCCCGTCGTCCTCGCCGACCGCGACATCAAAGTCACTCTAAAACGGACTTGGAGTTGCACGCCTTGGTTCCGAAAATTTTCTCTCATCGCATCGCTTTTTTCGAGCCTTTTTGACAAGACCGAAGTCAGCGAAGAAGAATTGAAACGCATCCGCGAACAAGATTCATTGTCATCGATGATGCAAGAATTTGGGAAAACTTTCCCCGAAGTCAAATCGGTTTTAATTGACGAGCGCGATCAATATCTCGCCAGTCGAATTCGCAATGCTCCGGGCAAAAAAATTCTCGCCGTCGTCGGCGCAGGTCATGTCGCAGGCATCAAAAAAATTATTGAAGAAAATTTACCGCTTCCCGCCGAAGAAAAATTGTGCGAAATCAAACCGTCTTCGCCGATTTTTAAAATCCTCGGTTGGACAATTACCGCAGCGATTATCGCTTCGATTATCGGCGTCGGCATCCATTCGGGTTTGGATAAAGCGGGCGAAGTCACTCTCAACTGGTTTTTATATACAGGCGGCGGAGCAATGCTCGGAGCCATTATCGCAGGCGCACATCCGTTCGCAATTTTAACCGCACTTGTCGCCGCTCCATTTACAGGGCTTACGCCTCTCATCGGCGTTGGATTTTTCGTCGCCCTTGTGCAAGCGTATATGCGACCGCCACGCGTTTCGGAATTTGAAACCGTGACCGAAGATATTTGGAAAGTTTCTCGTTGGTGGAAAAATCGCGTCACACGAATCATTCTCTGCTTTTTACTTCCCGGCTTCCCCGCTATCATCGGCAAAATCATCGCCCTCGTGGGAATTTATAAAGCATTCTAAATTCCCTGCACGGAGTGCGCTAAATTTCTCTTTGCAAATTATCTGTTAATGAAAAATCGTCTTTGCCTTCGACGATTTTTCTTTTTTCAGCGGGGCTTTTTTGTTTGATGAGCGCTTCTAAACGCAAAGCATCGTGCTTGGTTTTAAGTTCAAAAACTTTGAGAATTTTTTCTGGAGGAAAAGCGCGTGTAAATTTTGCGCCTTTGCCCGCGCAATGCGTTTCAAAACGTTTTTGCACATCCGTTGCGTAGCCGGTATAAATTCGCCCGCCTTTGCATTCTAACATATAAACGTAATGTGGCATTTTAAAATTTTAATTTTCGGAATTTACTGATTTCGCATTTGCCGAAACTTTTTGAATTTCTTTCAGCTGCAAATAAAATTCTGCAATCGCAGTAATCATATAAGGCGCGACCCAAAGATAAGCGATTCCCAATGTGAAAAATCCCAAAAGAATCCACGGCCAAAAATGCAACATCAATTTAAATAATTCCATGCGGTGTCCCGCCATCCATTTTTGACTTTCACAAATCGCTTGAAGCGGTGAATATTCCGGATGATCCATTAAAACAAACGGCGTCATCGCATACGAAAACCATTTGATAATTCCTGGAATAATGAGAAGGCAAGTCCACAGCGTCGTAAAAATTCCCACGAGAAACGTCGTCAAAAAGACTTTGAAAAAATAAGAAAAGCCGTTGCTAAATCCAACAAAAAGTAACTTCAACAATTTTTTGCGGCTGCGGGCAATTTCATAAAAACAAGCGATAAATCCAAATTGCAAAACCGGAGTCAGGCACAGATAAATAAAAGTCAATAAAAGTTGTAAGCGAGAATTCGGCGGAGCACTTCCTTGTGGAATGCAAGCGATCATCGAAACAACCCAATACACAATACAAGCGAGCGCGCCAAAGCCCCACGCTTCTGCTAGTTTATCGCAAGCCGTTTCTTTAATTTTTCTCGGATTTAATTTTTGCATTATTTTAATTTAAAATAATTTTTCGTTGGTTATAAACGGACTGTCCGCCGTTACAAACGCGAGCCATTACACAAGCGATGAAAAATGCCGGAAGTGCATCAAAGCCAAAAACTTCGCAGCCGATTAAAATCGGAGCGAGAAGAGTTTTCGTTGCACTGCCAAAAACTGCAGCGTATCCAAGCGATGCAGCGAGCGGAATCGGAATTCCAAATGCAGCCGCAGCGACGACTCCAAAAGTTGAGCCAATGCTAAAAAGCGGAGTCACTTCGCCGCCTAAAAATCCCGCAGAAAGAGTGAGAATCGTTAGCAAAAATTTGAGAATCCAATCGTAATTTTGAATGCCCGAAGCCACGCCATTTTCTGCAAAAGCGATGTCGATTAAATTCGTGCCAAGTCCAGAATAACGCCCTTGCCAAAGCAAAAGGAAAAGTGCGCTAAGAACAATTCCCATCATCAAAATGCGGCGCATTGAATCCGGAAATTTTTTTGCAAAAAAATCTTTTGAAAGTTGCAGCACTTTGGCGAAGCAACCACCGACAATGCCAAATAAAATGCCAAGTCCCGCGATTTTTAAAATCAATGAAATGTCAAGTCCATCGTGAAAAAGCATCGCGTTTACGCTGGTTCCAAAATGCGTTTGCAATAATTCATTTAAATCGACGGAAAATTTTTCGAGCCCGAGAAGATTTGAAACTTTGCATGCGGTAAACGCTGCCGCAGCAGTCGGGAGAAGCGATTTGAAATCGAGATAACCGATGACTAAAACTTCGAGCGCAAATGCCGTCGCGGCAAAAGGAATTTGAAATAATCCCGAAAAGCCTGCGGCCATTCCTGCGACAAGTAAAATATGCGATGCACCTTCAATCGGTAATTTTCGGCTGATGAAATTTCCCACGGTTCCGCCGATTTGAACAGCAACTCCTTCGCGCCCAGCGCTTCCGCCAAAGAGATGAGTCGCCCATGTTCCAATCATCACCAAAGGAATGAGTTGCAAAGGAATTTTTGATTCCTTTCCTTGTCCAACTGCAAAAACCAAACTCATTCCGCGTGAAGAATCCTTTCCCCATTTTCGATAAGCGAAGACAATTCCCGCCCCGACAAGAGCGAGCGCCGGAATAAAATAAAGCGGATAAGTAGAACGCAAATCGCCCGCAGCCAAAAGGACGCGTCCAAAGAGCGCCATCAATGCGCCCACAAAAGCGCCGAGCAAAATCGCAATTCCTGTGAGCGCCGGAAGCGAAAACCACTTTTTAAAAAATTCGCGGACTTTTGCTTGCATCCGTTCCTTCGCCATTTTCATCATCTGCTCTTTCAATTCAGGTGGCATATTGGCGAATTGTTCTTTGAACTGATTGTACTTTCCAAAATCTTTAAAATTCATACGGCAAAATTAGAAACTCTTCCGAGTCATTTTAATGTGTAATTTTTTGTAATCGCATGAAGAAGTGCGCGGCAACCTTCTTCAACATCGTCCCATGTCGCTTGAAAATCGCCCGTGTACCAAGGATCTGCGACATCGCGATTTTCCCCCGCCCATCGCAAAAGCAAAGAAATTTTTCCTTTGCCTTCACTTTGCATTTCGCGTTCGTAAATTGTTTGCGGTAAAATCCAACGTAAATTTCGCAGATTATTTTTATCCATGACGATAATGTAATCGTAATCCGCATAATCTTTCGCAGTCATTTGCCGCGCTGTTTTTCCGCTGCAATCAATGCCGTGCAAAGCAAGCATTCTTTTGGCGGGCGGATAAACCGCATTTCCAATTTCTTCGGTACTCGTCGCCGCCGAAGCGATTTTAAAATCCTCTGCTGAAAAATTTTGCGGAAGCTTTTCTGTTTTCACCAAATTTTTCATCACAAATTCCGCCATCGGACTGCGACAAATATTGCCATGACAAACGAATAAAATGCGAATCATTTTTTCTGCGCCCTTTGCTGAAGTGCTGTCGTATTGCGTTCCCAAAATACACCGTCAGCGTAGCCTTGAATCGTCACATCCTTTTCTGCCATTTCAAGGCGTTTTTCTGTCCAGCAACAATACTGTTCATTTTGCTCGATGCCGACATAATGTCTGCCCAATTTTTTTGCCGTTACCGAAGTGGAACCCGAACCTAAAAAAGGATCCAAAATAACATCGCCGGGATTTGAACTTGCGAGAATCAATTTGGCGAGAAGCTTCTCGGGCTTTTGCGTCGGATGCGCTGTGTTTTCGGGCATTGACCAATACGGAATGGAAATATCGTCCCAAAAATTCGACGGATAAGTATTGCGAAAATTTCCGTCTTCGGTTTCTTCCCAATCTTTCGGCGCGCCATCTACTTTATACGGCGCCACGACTTTTCTTCGAATTTTTACCGCATCGACATGAAATGTATAATCCGCAGAATTGGTTGCAAACCAAATATCTTCCATTCCATTTTTCCAATTTGAAAGGGCGCCGCGACCTTTTTCACGTTGCCACGTAATGCGATTTTGAATATGAAAATGCGACTTCAAAACTTTCTCAATCGGAAGGCTCGATTTCCAATCGCAGCAAACATAAATCGTAGCGTTTTCTTTTAAAAGGGGCTTCACCCGTTGAATCCAACTTTCCGTATATTCTTCGTAGAGTTCATCCGAAGTTTTCTTGAATTGATTGCCGTGATAATTTTTCGCCAAATTATACGGCGGATCCACAATCAATAAGTCCACAAAATTTTCGGGAAGAAGCGTCAAATTTTGAAAGGTATCGCCGACAATTGTTTTATCTAAAATGTTTTCAAGTTTTGCTTTTTCAAACAAACGAACACAACGGTCCAAATAAATTTTTCCTTCTTCTACCGTCATATCAATCGTTTTATTTCTTTCGGCTTTCACAATTTTCCTCTCAATTTTTTAACGGCAAATTTCAATTACCGCGGAATGGCGGCGATGAGTTTTTGCGTATAAGCTTCTTGCGGCTGCAAAATGACATCGCGACTTTTTCCCGTTTCGACGATACGACCCAAATGCATTACGGCGACGCGTTCCGTATATTGCGCAACAAGTCCCATGTTATGCGTAATCAAAAGCACTGCCGTTTTTGATTCTTGCGCCATTCTCTTGAGCACTGCAAGAACAGCCGCTTGCACCGTTACATCTAAAGCCGTCGTCGGTTCGTCAGCGATAATGAGTTCTGGTTCTGGAATAAGCGCCATCACAATGCAAATGCGTTGCAACATGCCGCCGCTCATTTCGCACGGATAACCGTTTAAGACGCGTTCCGGATCGGCAAATCCCGCTGACTTTAAAAAACTTCGAATTTTTTCGAGCGCTTCTTTTGGGGGAATTTTCGGAATCGCTTCGAGCAGTTGACTTTTTATCGTCCGCACCGGATCGAGCGCTTGCATCGGTTCTTGAAAAATGACCGCGATTTTTTTTCCGCGAATTTGCTGCAATTCTTTTGTAGACATTTTGAGCAAATCCATTCCGTGAAATTTTGCAGAACCCGAAATGACTTTTGCAGAAGGCCGCGGCAATAGCCCGAGAAGACTCATCGAGGTGACGCTTTTTCCGCTGCCCGATTCTCCCACGAGCGCAAAAAATTCGCCCGGAAAAATTTCAAACGAAACATCAAAAGTCACTTGCTTCGGTGGCGAAACGCCGAATGCAACAGAAACATTTTCAACGGAAAGAATCGGCTCATTCATAGCGGTCTCCTGATTTCGGATCCATCGCATCGCGGATTCCTTCGCCGACAAAAGTCGTGAGCAGAAGAGTTACAAAAAGCGCAGCGACCGTGCAAATCGAAATCCACGGCGCATATAAATTATTCAAGCCTTCGCTCATGAGTTCGCCCCAACTCGGCGTAGGCGGTTCTAAACCAAAGCCCAAAAAATCAAGAGAAGTTAAACTGCCGATGCCGCCGATGAGAGTAAACGGAAAAAGAGAAATCACCGGCGTAAGCGCATTCGGTAAAATTTCGCGGAAGAAAATATGCAACCTTCCCATGCCGAGCATTTTCGCCGCTTTCACATACGCCATCGATCGCAATTTTAAATATTCTGCCCGCATATAATAACTGAGAGAAATCCAATTAAAAATCGCCATCACCGCAATTAAAAGCAAAAAACTTCGCCCATAAATAGAG
>SAMEA104315433__coassemble_216_pt1 | contig 31238 bp, 20 predicted proteins | sample SAMEA104315433__metabat2_low_PE_037 | metagenome-assembled genome bin SAMEA104315433 (sample SAMEA104315433) | gut metagenome | biome: Monkey gut; feature: monkey-associated habitat; material: faeces | place: China | collected 2013 | reverse complement strand
GATATTCAAGTGCACGCCAAAGAACTTGTGCGCACACGTGAAATGCTCACGAAAATTATCGCAGAGCATTCTGGTCGTTCGATTGAAGAAGTTCGCGAAAAAACAGAACGCGACTTTTTCCTCACTGCAGAAGAAGCTTTGGAATTCGGCGTTATCGACGAAATTTTCAAGCCGCACAAGGCTGTTCCGGACATTAAAGCTTAAGGGCTGTTTCCATGTATAAGAACGGAAGGAATCATACCCAAATCACCTGTAGTTTTTGCGGAAAGCCGGCAGAACGCGTTGCCAAAATGATTTCGGGCGCAAATGTCCACATTTGCAATGACTGCGTTACGGCTTGCTATAATCTTTTGCTCGATGATTTGGCAAAAGAAGCTTCGAAGACAACAGTCGAAGCGGACAATACACCGCTTCCGACTCCGAAAGAGTTAAAGGCGCATTTGGACGATTTCGTCATCGGACAAGACGATGCAAAAATCGCATTGTCCGTTGCCGTTTACAATCATTATAAGCGTCTTCGTTATAAAGACGCCAATGCGGGCAAAGAAAAAGATGACGTCGAAGTCGAAAAGTCAAATTTGCTTTTGGTCGGACCGACCGGAAGTGGAAAGACTCTTTTGGCGCAGACCCTCGCTCGCTTTTTGAATGTGCCATTTTCTATCGCCGATGCGACTGTGCTTACCGAAGCCGGTTATGTGGGCGAAGATGTTGAAAATATTTTAGTGCGCCTTTTACAGGCTGCTGATTATGACGTTGCGCGTGCAGAACGCGGCATTATCTTTATCGATGAAATTGATAAAATTGCCCGTAAAACTGCCAATCCTTCGATCACACGTGATGTTTCGGGTGAAGGCGTGCAACAAGGTCTTCTTAAAATTTTGGAAGGGACGACTGCGCAAGTTCCGCCCAAAGGTGGACGCAAACATCCTGAACAAAGTTTAGTTCAAATCAACACGCGGAATATTCTTTTTATTTGCGGCGGTGCATTTGAAACATTGGATAAAATTATTGCACATCGCGTGAATCAAGGCGGCATGGGCTTTGGCGCAGACATCCGTTCGGAAAAGGATAACTCGCTTTCGAGTTTGTTTAAACTTTTGGAACCGGACGATTTGATTCATTTCGGTTTAATTCCCGAATTGGTCGGGCGTTTGCCGATTGTCGTATCTCTCGAAGAATTAGACGCCGATGCGCTGAAACGCATTTTAACAGAACCGAAAAACGCAATTACCAAACAGTACACGAAGCTTTTCAAAATGGACGATATCGATTTGTCCTTTACCGATGATGGAATTGCAGAAATTGTTTCGTTTACAATGGAACGCAAAACCGGCGCTCGCGGGCTCCGTTCTGTGGTCGAACGCACCCTTCAAAAGGCGATGTATGAATTGCCGGGATCCAAGACGAAAAAGCTTGTAGTCGATGCTGATTTGGTGAAAAAAGCGCTGTCTCAGGGCGATAAGAAATAAATCGCCTGGGGAAGGGAAAACAGTTTGAAAAAATCAAATTCTGAAACTGAAAATTTACTGGAAACAATTGCATTAGATTTGAGTCACGATTTTCCGCTGCTGGCATTGCGCGATGCGCTTGTCACTCCGGGATCTTCTACTCGCATTCTCGTGGGAAGAGAAGCTTCGCAAAATGCGCTCAAAGCTTCGCATCTTTATCACGATTTGCTTTTACTCGCTTTGCAGAAGGATCCGGATAAAGAATCGGTGGAACCGGAAGATTTGCCGAAAGTCGGCGTGCTCGCTCATGTGCAATCGGTGATGCCGATGCCGAATGGATGTTGGCGCGTTCTTGTCGAAGGCGTTGTCATCGTCGATTTAATCAATACGGAACTTTTAAAAGATCAAAATTATTTGTCGGCAAAAATTTTGCTGCGCTCGTATGATTCGGTGGATCGTTCTCTGTTGAAATTGGTTTCCACAGAAGGCGTTCATCTTTTTGAACAATATGTCAATGCGCAAAATATTTCAGTAGAAATTTTGAGCGAAATTGAATCGAAAAAAGATGTGTTCTCTAAGTATCTTGCGATGTTGCCGTACATCCGCGTCTCGGCGCAACAAAAGCAGCAAGTTTTAGAAGAAAAATCGTTAGACGAATTTTGCAAACGGGTGAATGCTTATTTGCAAGCGGCGCTCGACGTTGAAGGCGTTGTTGAACACGTCCGCGATGATGTGCAACAAAAAATGCAGCAGAATCAAAAGGATTGGTTCATCGGTGAACAAATTCGGATGCTGCAAAATGAACTTTCGGACGGCGATACCGATGAAGTGGAAAAGCTCGTTCAGAAAGTCAAAGCGAAGCATTTCTCGAAAGCGATTCAAGAAAAACTCGACGAAGAATTTGGTCGGATGCGTTTAATGCAGCCGGCGAGTCCCGAATATGCGGTTTCGCGAAATTTCATCGACTGGTTTTTGGCGATGCCTTTCGGCGTTTACACGGATACGGCACTTGACTTGAAAAAAGTCAAAAAGAAATTGGATGCGGATCATTTTGGCTTGGACAAAGTCAAAGATCGCATTTTGGAATACATCGCCGTTTTAAAGCAGACGAATGCCGAAAATAAAGCGCCGATTATTTGTTTAGTCGGTCCTCCGGGAGTTGGCAAGACGACTCTTGTGCGTTCGATCGCAGAATCTCTCGGACGAAATTACGCCCGCGTGACTCTCGGCGGCGTGCGCGATGAAGCGGAAATTCGCGGTCATCGTCGGACTTATATCGGTTCAATGCCCGGACGTTTTATTCAAGCGCTGCGTCATGCGAAATGCATGAATCCCGTGATTCTCTTAGATGAAATCGATAAAATGGGAAATGATTACCGCGGCGATCCGGCGAGTGCGATGCTCGAAATTTTGGATCCGGAACTCAATTCTGATTTTACGGATCACTTTATGGAAGTGGGATTTGATTTCTCGAAAGTGCTGTTTATCGCGACGGCAAATTCCGAAGAAACAATTCCCGCTGCTCTCGAAGACCGCATGGAAGTGGTGCGTCTCCCCGGCTATTATCCGCATGAAAAACTCTCGATTGCGAAAGATTATTTGGTCCCGCGCGTGTTAAAAAATTGCGGCGTTACCGATTCCGAAACAATTGTTTTTAACGACGAATCGATTCAGACGATTTTGAAAGAATATACCCGCGAAGCGGGCGTCCGCGAACTCGAACGTCAAATCGAAACGATTGTCCGCAAACGGGTGAAAGAAATGTTGATGGGTAAAGCGAGCAAGTTAACGCTTACGCCGAAACTCGTCGAAAAATATTTAGGCGTTCCTCGCTTTATGGGAAACCGCTTGCCGAAACCGGGACATTGCGGTGTCATCACGGGACTGGCGTGGACTTCTGTCGGGGGCGAAATTCTTTTGATTGAAACCAAGCTGCTTTCGGGACGCGGGCATTTGCTGCTCACCGGAAAACTCGGCGATGTGATGAAAGAATCCGCACAGATTGCGCTCAGTCTGGTGCGCGAAAGGTTGCAGCGATTCGGCGTGGATCCGGCGATAGTCCGCAAAACGGATATTCACATTCACGTTCCCGAAGGCGCTGTTCCCAAGGACGGACCTTCGGCGGGAATCGCTCTCACGCTTTCGCTTCTTTCGGCGTTTACCCGGACTCCGGTCTCGCCGGACATCGCCTTTACCGGTGAAGTCAGTCTTTCGGGCGATTTGCTGCCGATTGGCGGGCTGAATGAAAAAGCACTCGCCGCTCTAGATGCGGGCGTGAAGACGCTTTATCTTCCCAAGCAGAACGAAAAAGATGTGGTCGAATTGCCCGCACCGGCAAAGAAAGGATTGAAAATCCACACGAAAGAACACATCGATGAATTGATTGCAATTCTCTTCCCGCAGGCGAAAAAGAAGACGGCGGCGAAAGCGAAAAAGGATTAGCGGCAACGCCGATTTCGGGACGCTTGGGAGTTAAGAGTTGGGAGTTAGAACTGATAACTAATAATTGAACACTCTTCGTCGTCATCGCGAGGAGGACGCAAAGCACCCGACGCGGCGATCTTTGACGAAAAAAAGCCGCCCGAAAATTCGGGCAGCTTTTGAAATTTCGAGGGAAATTCCGTTACAACTCGCTTTCTTTTTTTGTGGCGGTAATCTTGACGATCATGGTGGTGGTTGTCAAGGGGGTTGCCGTAATTGTTACAAGATAAGAGAAACCGTCTTTTACCAGAGCGTAATTAGTAGTAGTTAACTGTTCATAGCCTTTATTTTGCAATGCGTTAGATAAGGATTTTGAAAAAAGCGTTATGCCTTTCGTATCGCTTGATGAGAATTTCGTGTTTGCTGTCCACACGGTGGAGTCGGTGTTAGAAACGTCAGTGTCTTCCGTAAAGGTGGCATGGCTCGCCAAAAAGTCCAGGTTCTCGTCGTTGAAAACAGTCGGCACGGAAGAGCTTGAAGACTCGCTGCTGGAGGATTCCGCCGAAGAGCTGGACTCCGCAGAGCTGCTCGAAGCGACGCTGGAACTGGAAACAGAGGACGAGGACTGCGCGCTGCTGCTGGAAGATTTGGCACTCGAACTGCTGACCGCCGAAAGATCCAGCGGGATTTTGGTAATCCAGTGGTTGTCGATGTCCTTGCAGTCGGACTGGAGGAGGGATTCCATCATGGAACGGTTCGAGTAATCCTTGGCGGAGAAAGATACGGATACATTGCCGCTGCCATAAACGGAGTAGTCTATAGAAGTAATTTTGAACAACTCCATATAGGGATCCGAGGACTTGAGTCCGGTAAGTGCGGCGACTTTTGTCCAATTGTGGCTTTCAATGGCGGCCTGAATATCCGCCAAAGCGATTTTGAGTGCGGCTGCGGAATCCGCGCTGTATTTGGCTTTGCCTTTAAATTCGAAGCCCATCCGTAGATCGGCGCTGGCATCGCCATAACCTTTCGTTTGCAATTTGCCAGATACATCGGTGCCGTTTTGGCCCAGACAGCCGTACAGATTCACCCAGTACGTGGCGCAAAGTTCCAGACTGCGGTCTGCGTAATTCAGAATTTCCTTTCTGTTCTCCGGGGTGTTTGGCATCTTTAAACGTATAACCAGCCAAGGACCATAGGCTTTGGCGGAGTCGAAGTTTGCAGAAAAATGTCCGCCTTTTCTTGCCATGGGGCACATCAGCGAATCCTCCGTTTCTACGGAGCAAAGCAATGTGGTATTGCCTAGTATGGTATTTGTCATAGAAAGCTCCCCCAAAAAGGATAGATAGTTTGGATCCAATAGGATGGCGTTGCCGATATATGCCGAATAGTCGAATTGTTCATAGCTTTCCAAAACCAGTGAATCGCCGTCAACGTAAATCGAATTTCCTGTGATGGTGTCGGGGCATGCCCCGACGACCTCTCTGGGGTTTGCAGAACTGCTGCTTACTTCAACGCTGGAGCTACTCAAAAGGGAATCCGCAATGGAAGAGCTGGAAAGCGAGTCTGTTGCAGTGGTGTCCGTCGCCGTCGTGTCGCCGACGATTATCCATTCGCTGTCTTCGCAGAAGTAATCCGCAGAATCGCTTTCCACGTAGAGGGTGTCGCCGGTGATTTTTTCGGTACACTCGGGCAGGTCGTCCTTGGTGCTAAAAACGTCCGTCTTGCTTCCCGAGCTGCTGTCGTCTCCGCAGGCGAAAAGGCTCAGAAGCGCGGCGCTTGCGGCTGCTTTTTTCCAGATGAAGATTTTCATATTCTCTCCTTTGAGGTAATTTTGAGTTGTGCAAAATATAACAACAATCTGTTTTTTTTGTTACAATTTGCAATTTTCCCCAAAAAACGAACTTATGTGCAAAATCCCGTCCGATTTGCTTGGTTGGTGAGCTTGTCTAACCATGGTCAGGGGGTAGTGATTAGTTGTCAGTTATTAGTTGTTAGAGTTCATAGGAGAAACGGCTGCATCCGACAAGGATTCCTGAAACTTGGAATTTCCGATTCCATAATTGAAGTATCCCTGAAACAAGTTAGCGGTTAGGAGTCGAAACTAAGAACTAAGAACTGATAACTGAGTTCACCTTGCCATGGCGCGGAAAAGGTTTCTATTTTCTGCGGTGAGGATTCAAAAATCTAGAGGCAAAAAATGGCTGAATTTTCTTTGGACGAAATGCGTACGGCTCATGAAAAATTGGAAGCGCGCATGGCGAATGCTTGCGCACAAAGTAAACGTTCTCGCGAAAGTGTCCGGCTGATTTGGGTTTCCAAGTTCCATCCGTTTTCGGCAGTAAAAAATGCCATAGCGCTCGGGGCAACGGATTTCGGGGAAAATCGGGTGCAGGAAGCCTTGGAAAAATTCACGGATCGCCCGCCGGAAATCCGGTGCCACATCATTGGACCCGTGCAGAGCAACAAATTAAAAAAAGCGGCGTTCGTTGCCGATTGCATCCATTCTATCGCCAGCATGGAAGCGGTGGAAAAACTCGAAAAAATTTGCGCAGAAGCGGATAAGACATTGGACATCCTGTTTCAGGTGAACGCCGGTGAAGAGGCGACCAAGAGCGGTTTGGATATCCGTGAAGCGGAACCGTTTTTGCTTTCTCTGGAAAATCATGTTCCTTGTCCGCATTTGCGATTCCGCGGGCTCATGACGATTGGCAAAAATACGGGAGTCGCCGAAGATTCTCGGGAATGCTTTGCTTTTTTGCGTCATTTGCAACAGAAATTTTTGGCGCACGGCGGCGTTTTTGCTTCCTTTGACCAGCTTTCCATGGGAATGACCGGCGATTTAGAAGTCGCCATCGAAGAAGGGGCGACGATGATTCGCGTTGGAACTGCATTATTTGGAATGCGGGACTACGGCGCAGCGTCATCGCATTAAAACTTTTTTATTTTTCTAACGAAAAAGGGGCAAGGACAAACCCTTGCTCTGACCTTTCGTGTTTTCTTTTTCTGAGAAGGACTTATGCCAAATCGAGTTGTTATCGGATCCCAGTGGGGTGACGAAGGTAAAGCAAAGATCGTTGATTTTCTGACATTGGATGCCGATGTAATCGTTCGCTTCCAAGGCGGAGCAAACGCTGGTCATACGGTAGAAGTGGGCGACAAGAAATTTGTGTTCCATCTGATTCCTTCGGGCATTATGCACGAAAATAAACTTTGCGTCATTGGCAATGGTGTGGTTCTGGATCCTGTCCAGACTTTGAAAGAAATTGACGACTTGCACTCCAAGGGCGTACACGACCCGGAAAAACGTCTGGTGATTGCGGACAATGCTCATGTGGTCCTGCCGTATCACTCCGCGTTGGACAAGGCGAAAGAGAAAAAAGCGGGCAAGGCGGCCATCGGAACAACAGGACGCGGCATCGGCCCTTGCTACAGCGATAAGGTAAATCGTATCGGCGTGCGTGTCGGCGATTTGATGGATGAAAGGGAACTGCGTCCCCGCGTCGAAGCGATGGCGAAAGTTCACAACGAAGAATTCCGCGTGATGTATGACGTGCCCGAAATCGATCCGGAGCAGGTCATTCGCGACTATCTGGAACTGGGACAAAAAATCAAACCCTTTGTCCGCGATGTCAGCGAGGTGCTTTTCAAAGCGATGAAAGAGGGCAAACGCTTGATTTTTGAAGGCGCGCAAGGAACGATTTTGGACGTGGACCAGGGAACTTATCCCTATGTGACTTCGAGCAATACGGTCGCGGGGTATGCGAGCTGCGGTGCCGGCGTCGGTCCTACGGCAATCGATCAGGTTGTCGGCGTGGTCAAGGCTTACACGACTCGTGTCGGCAACGGACCTTTCCCCACGGAACTTTTAGACGAAATGGGCGACAAGCTTCGCAAGCTCGGGAACGAATACGGGGCCACGACTGGACGCAATCGTCGCTGCGGTTGGTTCGACGCTCCGGTTGTCCGCAAGGCTGCTCTCGTCAACGGATTAACTCACTTGGCGATTACAAAGCTCGACGTTCTCGATACATTTGACGAAATCAAAATGTGCACGCATTATGAATGCGACGGTGAAAAGTTGGACATCTTCCCGAATCAACTTTCGAAGGTGGGTCGCTGCAAGCCGGTTTACGAAGTTCTTCCGGGTTGGAAGCAAGATACGACGAAGTGCAAAAGCTGGGATGAACTTCCAGAAAATGCGAAGAAGTATTTGCAAAAAATGGCAGAACTCGTCGGCGTTAAAATCGGTATGATTTCGATCGGTGCTCGCCGCGACGAAAGCATTATCATTGACATGAATTAAAAAAGAGGGCTCTATGGCGGAAAAAAATATCGTCGAACTTCTGAAAGGTGTTGATCTTTTTTCGGAATTGACCGAAGAGCAGTTGGCGCAACTAGCGACTCTCGTTATCGCGAACGATTACGCGCGGGATGAAACAATCATCTTGGAAAAGGATGATTCCACCCGGGCGCTTTTCCTCATCGCCGAAGGCGAAGTCAAAGTTTACGTCACCGGAACCGATGGGAAGGAAACGATTCTTTCGCTTCTTTCTCGAGGAGATTCTTTTGGCGAAATGTCGCTTATCGATGGAGAACCGCGTTCGGCTTCGGTCAAAGCGGTGCAACCGACGAAAGTGCTCATCATTCGTCAAGAGCATTTCTTGGAATTGCTCAAAACAACGCCGGAACTTGCTACAGGACTTTTGGTGCAGATGAGTCGTCGTCTGCGTAACGCCAACCGTCAAATCGGATCGCTTGCAACGATGTCGGTCTTCGGTCGCGTCGCCGGAACGATTCTGAGCCTTATCGAAGATCGCGGAGTTCGCATTCACGGACGCAACGGAGAAATGGTTACCGTCATTCGCAATCGCCCAACGCAGCAGCAATTTGCCGAAATGTCGGGAACGACCCGCGAAACGGTGAGCCGCGTTTTTTCGGCGCTTTCGAGCAGCGGCACAATTTCGCTTATGGGCAAAGATTTGGTGATTACCGAAGAAAGCAAATTGCACGAAGCAAATTCCAAAGATTAAAGGATGAATATGGCAGAACAACCGCGCAAAGAAAATTTCATTCATCGGATTCTCAGAACGAAGCCTTGGGTGTATGCGCTTCTTTTGCTCGCTGTTCTGCTCGTCTTTTTTGCGATTTGCTTTGATAAAATTGCGATGCCAATCGTCGCCCGAGAACATGTGCAAGAATTGACGGTACCAAAACTTGAAGGACTCGATAGTTCTGCGGCAATTCAAAAAGCAGAAGGCGCAGGCTTTCATGTTGCCTTTGCGAAAATGCGCGAATACAGCAAAGTTTATGATGTGGATTTAGTGATGCGACAAAATCCGCCCGAAGGACAAAAGTCAAAGCCAGGACGCACCATTCATTTGACACTTTCCGAAGGATTGAATCAGATTACGGTGCCAGATTTGTTGGATAAAACCGATGAAGAAGCGGTTGAAGAAATTCAAAAAGCGGGACTTGTCGTCGGGTTGACTTTTAAAACTCCGCATGTCAATATTTCGAAAGGTAAAGTCGTGCGCACTTACCCGTCGGAAGGTTCTCTCGCACACAAAGGCGATACCGTTGACGTCTTCATTTCGTCGGGCGCAAAAGGCGCTAAAACCGAAGTGCCCAATGTCGTCGGGGAACGCACCGCCATTGCAATTTCAAATTTGCGGACTGCGGGATTTATCGTCGGAAAAACGGAGCGTAAAAAAGAAGGCTCTGCGGGACTTGTGCTTAGTCAAAAGCCCGAAGCCGGATCGCTCATCGCTGCGGGCGCTCGTGTGAATTTGGTCATCTCAGAATAAAGAGGGTGGAAATGCGCCGCTTGTGGATTTCCCTTTTTGCAGTTTGCGTTTTTGCATTCGTCGCTTGTAGCGGTTCACGAAAAGCGGAACCGACTGTGGATGCGCCAACGAAAACGGCTGCAGCTCCGAAGAAAGTTTATGCGCAGCCGCGTTATCCCGTGAAATTGGATAGCGCAGAACTTTTGCGCTTAGAAATTGCGCACGGTTCTTTTTTGCGGGCAATCGCACTCCAAGCGCAAGGGGAAAATGCTATCGCCGAACAATTTATGCAGCACGCATATGCGGCGGATCCCGAAAATCGCTTCCTCGCATTTTCGGTTTTGGAATTGATGGAAGAACGCGGCGCCACGGCAGAAGCCGCTCAGCTTGCTGAAAAAGCGAAAAATTTAAAAGGAAAAAAAACGAGCACGCAGTATGCGCTTCTCGGACGCATTTATGGGGAACAATCCAATTTGGATAGCGCTGTTGTCTATTACAAAAAAGCGGTGGACGCAAGCGATCAGAATTTACACGCTGCGTATGAATATGCTCTGCTTCTCGAAATTACGCGGGATTACGATGAACTTTCTCGCATTTACGGAATTCTTCTTCCGCAAATCGGTTATCCGCAATCGATTTTGGAACGGCAAATTTCTTTGCTCGCAACTGCGAAAAAAGATTCGGCTCTCGCAGATCTTTTTGGTGAAGTTTACGAAGCCCGCGGCGACCGCAGCTTTTTAGAAAATCGCATTCGTCTGCTTCTTGCGATGAAACATTTTGAAGACGCGCTGAAATCGGTGGAAGAATTTCGCGCGGACTCGGCTTACGCCGACGATTCTCTTTCGGTGCGATTTGTGATGGCGGTTTATTCGGGATTAAAACAAGATTCGGTTGCGCTAGACACTCTTCGCGAAATTTATAAGCGAAATCCCGAACGCGGTGATGTGTTGCTCGATCTTTCTCTTTTTGAAACGAAACTCGGAAAAAAAGAACAAGCGATTATTCATTGGCAGCGCCTTTCGGGAATGGAAACTTATGCTGCCATTTCGTTTGGAATGCTGAGCGCGTACGCATTAGAATCCGGCGATTCGGCGCAGTCGTTAACGTATTTGGAAAAGGCGTATGAAAAAGCGCCGATGGCTTATCGCAACAAACTTTTAGTGCGTTATTCTGCCGATAAAAATTACGCCAAAGCGTATGCGATTTTAGATAAAGCGCTTCTTCCGAATGAAAAATACGATACGATTCGGACGCAACTGATGACGGACGGAAAGCTCGAAGAAATGCGCAAACTCGATCTTGAAATAGCGATGGACAAAGCGAAATTGTATTACGAATACGGCACTTTGTTGCAGATGAATGCAGAAGATTTAGAACGCGCTCCGACGACACAAGCGCGCAAAGATAGCGCGATGACTTTGCGGAAACAAGCGACAGATCAATATGTCAAAGCGGGAAATATCGGCGGCGACTCGCAAAATTTACTGTTTGCATACGGCTCAAATTTGTTGATGTTCGGCATGGTCGATTCGGCGATAGTCGTTTTCAAACGGATTTTTTCTTTGTACCCGATGGATGTCGTCGCCAAAAATCATTTGGGATATACGCTCGTCGATTTGAATCGAAATGCGGAAGAAGTCAAATGGGGCAGTAAACTCATCGACGATGCGATTCAGCAAGATCCGAAAAATATTGCGTATCGCGATTCTAAAGCGTGGGCACTTTACCGCGCTGGAAAATTTGAAGAAGCTTTGAAAATTATGGAAGGCATCGAAGCGGAAAAAGATTCTTTGTCCGATGAAATGATGCACGATCCGTCCATTTTTTCGCACATGGCAGCAATTTGTGAAGCGCTTGCGCTCAAAAAACGAGCGGTTGAATATTACGAAAAAGTGCTCACCATCGATCCGCAAAATGAAAATGCGAAATCCCGAATTGAAATTTTAAAAAAGAAAGAAGAATAATTTAGGAACCGAGAAATGCGAAAATTCCGAATGGAAAAAATTTTTCTCGGGCTATTTTTTGCGACCATTTTTTGTTTACTCGGATGCGGTCCGCGTTTAGCCAAAGGGCCGGCGACCGCTTCGGAAATTCTTCCGCCCGATAGTTTAAAAGTCAAATTTTCAATCGATGTCGATGATTCGGTGAACGGTTCGCACACATTGTCTGCGGTACTTTTTGCGGTGCCGTATAAACGTTATCGTTTAGCATTTTCGGGGCCGATGGGCGTTGGAATTGCATCGGTTTTGTGTACGGATGCCAAGTGGACGCTTTTGCTTTCTCAGCAGAAATCGTATGCGACGGGAATGGGTCAATTTGTCGGCGGCTTTGCAGGAATTCCGCTTTTTGATATGCATCGGATTGCTGCACTTTTTTGGGGCGAAACTTTTCCGCAAAATGCAGTGGTCGATTCGACGCGAGATTCTGCGGGCGTAAAAATTATCGTCGGGAAAAATTCACTCGGCATTCCGTTTCGGGCAGAGCGCAACGCTGACGGGCGTGTGACGAAAATTGTCGAAGGAAAAGAAACTCTCACCTTTGAAGATTACGCAGAATTTAATGACCGCATAGCTCCGGCGGTAACGCGCGCATATCGCGATGGGAAAAATGTGTTGACCGTAAAAATTAAACGGGTGAATACCGATGCGGAATGGGGCGATGCAACATGGCGTTTGCCGATTCCGGATTCCTACGAAAAAATTCGCTATTAGCTGCAGAAGTTGCGCCTGTTTGTGCGCTTGGATTTTGTAATTTTATTCCTATGAAGAAGTGTCTTTTTTTACTAGCTCTGCTCGGGCTTTTTGCGTCTTCCTTTGCGGTTGACACTCTTGAAATTTTTGCGCTCCGCGTGCAATTTAAACAAGAATCTCCCGATAATTCTCTCACGACGGGAACGGGTCGATTTGATTCGGACAGCGACACTTCCAATGCGAATTACAGTTTGGATCCGAGCGGTCACCGCGCAAGTGCTGCTTATTGGCAAAAGCATTTTGAATTTGCGAAAAATTATTACAAGTCGGTGAGCAACGGAAACTTGGTTATTACTGCACGCATCTTTCCGAGCGGAGAACCTTATACCGTCGATCATTACATCATCGATTACAATCGCACAGCCAAGAAGAAAGGCGAAAAAACCGCAGAATTTGATGAAGCTCGCAGTCGCGATTATATGAATTTTATTTGGGATGCTGTGATGAAGGCAAATGAATCGAAAGATACTTTAGATAATCCGTTCAAAGTGCCGCAGCCGAAAACGAAAAATAAAAAGCGCGCTTATATGATTATTCATGCGGGCGCAAGTCGCCTTGTCGATGGCGGAAGCATGGGAACGAATAACGCCGATACGCCGGGCGATTTTATGGATGTTTATGTGGTGCAAGATTATTGGAGTTATTTGGATACCGCAGACACTTCTCGCCATTGCAAAAAAGATACTCGCGGAATGATTATTTCAGGCTCGACTTTGGACACTCTCAAAACGGTAATGGTGACGAGTGAAACGGCATCGCAAGATGGACTCAACTGGGGCATTAACGGCATTTTGATCAATCAAATTGGACGCGAACTCGGCATGCCGAATACTTATGATGTGGTGAAAGGAATTTCGCGCATCGGATATTTTGATGTGATGGATTTCGCAGGGTATAATGCGGGCAATGGATTTTTCCCAGTGCTTCCTTCTGCGTGGGTGCGCTCGTATATGGGTTGGGCAAAAGTGCAAACGGTTTCACCGCCGGCATCGGGAATGATTTCCAAAGAAATTGCAGCAGCAGGTTCGGGCAAAGGAATTGAAATAGTCAAAGTCCCGCTGACATCGAATGAATATTTGCTGATTGAAAATCGTGAACGTTCTGCGGGCGACTCGGCAAAAATTGCGGTTTCGTATGTGCCCGCTTCGGATGTCGCAGCGGAAACCGATTATGAAATTGTGACGAAAGTTTATCCGATTGACAGTCTTTATACCGCGTTCGAAGATAGCATCTGCGATGCAAATGGCAAGTGCGTAAAAAACAAAAAGAAATTGAGCGGCGTCATCGTCGACGTTTCTTCTTTTGATGCGGGACTTCCTTCGAGCGGAATTGCGGTTTGGAAAATCAACGATTGGTATCTGCGCGAAGCGCTTCCGTTTGGCGTGACAAATTTCTGGGGCGGCGATACAGTTCGCGATCATCAATTTGGAATTATGCTCGCCGAAGCCGATGGCATTTTATCCATCGGGAAAACGTTTAAAAATGCGCTCGGCCAAGATACTTATGATTACGGCTCTGGCTCGGATTTGATTCCGCATGTGCGCAAAGGAAAAAATTCGCCGAAGGATACGGTGTGGTCCATTAAGCCCGCAGGTTATGGCAACACGAAGACGACGCAAGGCGGCTACACGGGCATTACGGTTTCGGCAAAGAAAGCAAAAAATTTCCACAGTGAAAAAAATGCAAACGCTTTTGTCGGCGATAGCGTGGTGAACTTTGTCGCGTCTTCCATTCCGGTGACGATTTCGTGGGCGAAAAATGCGCTCATTTCGGGCTCGCAATTCCCGAAGAATGTGGGCTTGAATTCCGCAGTTCGCGGCGCATTGGCGGTGAATTATCCCGAAGGTATGTCGGTTGGCGAAGGCGAAAAATTGCTTGTCTTTGTCGCAGAAGATGGAACGTTACAAGCGATGACCGCATCGGGAAATTCAATTCTCGAAAGCGATACGACAATTTTAAAATCGGTTATTTCGAATGCCGATTCTGTGGAAAAAATTCCGCTCTATCGTTTAGGAAAATCGGCAGGAAAACTCATCGGCTTTGCGTCTTCGAATGATTCCATTTTCAGTTTGCACAAAAATAAACTCGTGCGCATAGTTCTTTCGTCGGCGATTGATCAAATTCAATTTGACCGCGAAGAAGTGTCAATTGCAAAACCGCAAATCGGTCCGATGATTCAAAATGGATTTGTCTTTGTTGCGGATAACGAAAAATTGTATCGCTATAAAACTTCGAATTTATCGAAACGCGAAGAATTTAATTTGCCCGAAAATTTTGCGCCACAAGATATGGCGCTTTGCCCCGATGGAGAATCGGAAAATATCGCGCTCGTCGGAAAAGGTGCAGAACTTGCACTTTATAAAGCGGCAGAAGGACGCATCCAAAAATTGCCTTCGCCAAAAATGCAAAACAAAAATTTAGTCAGCGTGGACAAGCAAAGTTTCCACATTGCGTGCTCGGACTTTGACCGCGATGGAAAAAATGAAATGTTCATTTTAGGCAGTCACGGTTACGCGACAATGGTTCGCGCGAACGATTCGGCGACGGTTGTTTTTGCTCCGCGAAATTTCAAACGCGGCAATGATGGAAGTGTCGAATTGGATGCAGAAATTTCTCCGATTGCAATTGGAGATGTCAACGGCGACGGTTATCCGAATGCGGTTTTCCTCGGATATAATTTGGTTTATGCGGTGGATCAATCCGGCGTTGTCATTTCGGGTTTCCCGGTGAAAGTCACGAAGAATATTCCCGAATCGCAATTCTATTCGGATCCGTTAATCGTCGATGTCACGGGCGATAGTCTCCCCGAAATTTTGGTCGGAACGAACGGCGGCATTTTGCATGCGTTTAATTCGAAAGGCAAAGCGGTGACGGACGGTTTCCCAATTTCTGCAGGAAATTTTGAATACGGCGAAACGGTTTATCCGATGTCGTTCTTTGTCGCGAAAACTTTGGATTCGGTTTCGGGCCCGCAAATTTACGCATTCCAACGCGCTTCGGTCTCGGGATATAATTTGGCAAAAGCAAAAAATTCTGCGGGAAGTGATGCGAAAGCGTGGAGCATTCCGGGCGCAAATAATGAACGGACGAATTTCTTTGACGCTTCGAAATTGAAAGAACCGACGAAAGCGAAAGCGGTTGCGACGATTGATGAATTTTTCATCTATCCGAATCCGGTCCGCGGCGGAATCGCCAATGCGCGCTTTACATTGGGCATGGATGCGAAATCGGCGACGATAGAATTTTATGATATTTCGGGACGCTTAGTTTATACGAAAAAAACGGGCGAAGCAAAACAAGGCTCTAATCAAATTGATCAAATGGACATTTCGCATTTGGGCAGCGACGTTTATACGGTGCGCTTAAAAGTGAAATTTACATCGGGCAAAAAGAAAGAAAAATTCTATCGCGTAGGAGTTGTGCGTTGAAAAATTGGATGAAAATTTTCTGTGCTGTTGCCGTTCTTTTTGTCGGCTGTTCTTCGCCGACGAATGGCGAAACGGGAAGTTACGAAGATCCGAAATGGGATAAATCGTCTTCGTCGAAAGCGAAAGTTTCTTCGTCGTCTGCAGCGATTTCTTCGGAAAGCAAAAGTTCTTCGAGCGGAATTTCTTTGTCGATTTCTTGGATTAAAACAGGAAATTTCCGTACATCGCAAACCGAAGTGATGCAGTCCGATTATCAAAAACTCATGGGAGAACTTCCTCCGCAAATGGCGAAAGCCGTCGGCGATTCTTTCCCCGTTTCTAATGTTTCTTGGTACGATGCGATTCTTTTTGCCAATGAACTTTCCAAAGTGCTCGGGCTCGATACCGCTTATTCTTACACTTCGCGTGGCGCCGGAAATAAACTCGGCGGATTCCGCACAGACGCTTTTGTTTCGGCAGTGCGTTTACCGAGTCGCGAAGAATGGGAATACGCAGCGCGCGCCGGTTCTACGGGGAATTATTATTGGGGAACAAGTCCTGCAAAAAATTATGCGCAGTATAATCGCTTGACAGACAGCTATCAAAAAGTGGCGCAGAAACAGCCGAATGCTTGGGGCATTTACGATGTCTCGGGAAATGTTTCTGAATGGACTGCGGACACAGCGCTTTGCGGCGGTGATTGGACTTCGGTCGCAAAAGATTTAGCATTAAAAAATGAGGAAAAGAAATTGCCAGATTACACTTCGATGACGACGGGATTCCGCGTCATTCGCACGGGAGAATAAATGAAACGGTTAGTGAGTTTGTTTGTAATTTTATTTTGCATTTTTGGCTGCGGACAAAATGAAGAAGAAGTCAAATCAAAAAAAATTGAAGAAGATTTGAAGGCTCTTCCGAAGCTTGCGCCGATTGCTGTTCCCGAAGGAAGCTTCGGCACTTATGTTGGTGCATTACCTTGCGACGAATGTGATATGCGCCGCGTAAAAATGAATTTAGACAGTCTCGGTCGTGCGCAAATTGAAGAAGTCCTCGTTTACGGAAACGAAAAAATGGACACGCTAAAAAATACAGCGACATTTAAAGATAGCGCAGAATTTATTTTGGTGCGATTTGATGATGGAAAACGATTCTTCAGTTTTCAAAAAGACGGCGGCACTTCAATCGTTTATTTGAACGTTGAAGGAAAACCGTATTTAGATGATTCGGAAATGCCTTATCGTCTTTTGCGCATTCTTAAAAAGGTTTCAAAATGATTTTATTTGCCAAAGCGCTTCGCGAAGCGATGCCAAAAGAATTTTCCAGTTTGCCGCTTCTTTCGCTTTCCCTTCTCGATTACAAAGATGAACTTGTCGTAAAGCAAAAAGCGTTTGCGCATTTCTGCAAAGAAAATGGTTTGCAAGAGCCCGAAGAAATTGTCGCAAGTCCGCTTCCGCGCGGATATCGTACGACGACGAAACGCCGCGCCATTTTTGATGACGGCGAATTTTATTTGAGCTTTGGCGAAGACGATGAAAGTTCAGAATATGCAGAACCGTTAGAGCCCGCGGAACATTTAGCGATTTACAAATTCATCGAAGGCTATTTGAAAAAGCCCGCATTTAAGGCGCTCGCCGAAGCGATGAATTGGGTCATTATCCGCGGCAATTATAAACGGCGTTCTGTGATTTTTAACGTTTCCGAAATGAATGCGTTTGTCGTGCGCAAACTCAAACTGATGGGCGAACATTTAAACGCTGCAAATCTCGGTGTCTTTTCGGCGCATGTTTATTTTGACCCGACACGTTCGGATTATTATTTGGAAGCGGTGCGCCCTGCCGATGCGTTGGCATTTAAAACTCTTTTTGGCCCGCGGGATTTGACATTAGACATCGGCTCTTGTCGTTTGAAATATCCCGTCACCGGTTTTAGCCAAATCAATGAATCGCAAATTCCGAATTTGCTCAAAAATGCTGCGGAACTTTTGCAGCCGAATTCCGAAACGGAAATGCTCGATCTTTATTGCGGTTATGGGCTCTTTACTTTTGGAATGGGCTCAAATGCAAAATCCACTTTTGGCGTAGAATGGGAAGGTCCGTCAATTGAATTTGCAAAGAACAGCGCACGCTTTTTGAAAAAGCAAAATGCGCGTTTTGTCGCGGGACGAATCGATGCTAACTTTGTGGAAAAAAACATTCCCAAAGCGCGTGATCCCGAAGTGATTCTTTTGGATCCGCCGCGGAAAGGCGTCGAACCAGGAGTGATTGCGGCGTTAGCAAAACGGAAACCCGAACGCGTTCTGCATATTTTCTGCGGAACCGATGAAATTCCGCGCTCGCTGAATCAATGGCGTTTGGCGCATTACCGCGTTGAAAAAATTCTCCCGTTAGATTTATTTCCGGGAACACCGCATTTAGAAACGATGGTGCTTCTCGTCAATTCGTAAATAGAAAAAGCGAAAAATTTATTTCGCTTTTTTATGTTTAATGCCGCGGAAAATAATGTAGCCGACGAAGAGAACGACGATTCCGAGCACGCCCATTGAAAGTTCGGAATTGTATTTCTGAATGAGATCGCTTTGTCCGTGCGCAAAGACGCCGAGAAGCGCTAAGACGATATTCCAAATGAGTGCGCCGAGAGCGGTAAAGGTGACGAACGTTTTTAATTTCATCTCGGCAATGCCCGCGGGAATTGAAATAAGTTGTCGAATCGCTGGAATAAAACGCCCGACGAAAGTAGAAACTGCACCGTGTTTACGGAAGAACGTTTCCGCTTGATCCACTTTTTTTGAATCGAGCAAACACATTTGCCCGAGACGCGAATCCGCAAATTTATAAATGATCGGACGGCCGAGAAATTTCGCTAAATAAAAATTGATGAGCGCTCCGAGAACTGCGCCGAGAGTAGCAAATAAAACGACTAAGACGATGTTCAAACCAGAATTCGGTTGCAGCGCTTTGTATGCGGCAGGCGGCACCACAACTTCGGAAGGAAACGGAATGAAAGAACTTTCCACCGTCATCAAAAGCGTGACCGTTCCGTAATTCAAATTGTTGCTGTACCAATCGGTAATTTTTGTATAAACCGAAGTCGAATCGCCCGCAAAAGCAGCCGTCGCTAAAAATAAAATCAAAATTGGGAAAAACTTTTTCACAAAAACCTCGGCTTTAAAATTAGAAATTTAAAAAGGTCTAGTCTTGAATTCGTGGCGCAAATTGACTAATTCTGAATTTTCCATTTTTGATGGATATAGCTTTTTTTTATAACTAGGAATCAAAAGATAGTATTAGACAATAACGAAAATCGATTCTAATTTATATCGCGTAAACAACAGAGCGAAACCGAAAGGAAATCGCTCGGAGGATTACGAAGATGAAAGATCGAATGTGCAATCCTAAAGGCTCGCGAGCCTAACCGCAATTCGCAAAAGCGCGCTGGAGCTTTGAATCTAGCAAAAAAATTTTCCGCGGAAATTTCCGCAAACCGGGATCATTCCCAAAGAGGTTTAATACTATGACGAATCAGAATCCGAATAAGAAGTACCGTTTTGAAACTCTCCAACTTCATGTGGGCCAAGAAGTCGCAGATCCGACAACGGATAGCCGCGCTGTTCCTATTTATGCGACGACTTCTTACGTTTTCCACAATTCTAAGCACGCTGCAGATCGTTTTGGTTTACGCGATGCGGGAAATATTTACGGTCGTTTGACGAATTCGACGCAAGGAGTTTTTGAACAGAGAATTGCGGCGCTCGAAGGTGGTTCTGCGGCACTTGCTGTCGCGAGCGGAGCTGCTGCGATTACTTATGCAATTGAAGCTCTTGCACAAGCTGGCGATCATGTGGTAGCGCAGAAAACGATTTACGGCGGCACTTATAATTTGTTGAAGCATACGCTCAAACCGTTTGGTGTTGAAACGACTTTTGTCAACACGCATGATTTGAATGAAGTCGAAGGCGCTATTAAACCGAACACAAAAATTCTTTATTTGGAAACTCTCGGAAATCCGAATGCCGACGTTTCGGATATTGACGCTTTGATTGAACTCGGGCACAAATACGGTCTCGCGGTGATTGTGGATAATACGTTTGGAACGCCGTATCTTTTCCGCCCGCTAGAACACGGCGCAGATGTCGTAGTGCACTCGGCGACGAAATTTATCGGCGGTCACGGCACAACTCTCGGCGGCGTCATCATTGAATCTGGAAAGACAAATTGGAAATCAGGAAAATTCCCGACGATTGCAAATCCGAATGAAAGCTATCACGGTGTGAGCTTTGCGGATGCGGTTCCGGGCGCAGCTTACGTGACGTATATCCGCGCAATTCTTCTCCGCGATCAGGGCGCAACGATTTCTCCGTTTGCCGCTTGGGCGCTCATTCAAGGAACCGAAACTCTTTCGCTTCGCATTGAACGGCACGTTGAAAATACGAAGAAAGTCGTCGAATTCCTTTCGAAGCATCCGAAGGTTGCTTCGGTGAGCCATCCGAGTTTGCCTTCGCATCCGGATCACAAAAACTTTGTGAAATATTTCCCGAAGGGCGGTGCTTCCATTTTCACTTTTGAAATCAAAGGCGGAAAAGAAGCTGCTTGGAAATTCATCGATAGCTTGCAGATTTTCAGTTTGCTCGCCAATGTCGCCGACGTAAAAAGCCTCGTTATTCATCCGGCTTCGACGACGCATTCCGAATTGAACGACGCAGAACTTGCGGAACAAAATATTTCGCAGAGCACGATTCGCCTTTCGATTGGAACGGAAAATATCGACGATATCTTGGAAGATTTGAGTCAAGCATTTGACAAAGTTTAAGGAGTTTTTTCCAAGGTGAAGAATGCGGTGCTTGTGCGCCGCATTTTTTTAAACGGAACCAAAAAAAAGAATTTGTTTTCTAAATTGTGTTTGCAAAAAAAACGGAGAGTTTTATGGCTTACGATTATAAACGCGTTTTGACCATTCAAGATGTGTCCTGCATTGGACAATGTTCTTTGACCGTTGCGCTTCCGATTATTTCGGCTTGCGGCTTAGAAACTGCAGTGCTTCCTTCGGCAGTGCTTTCGACGCATACGGGTGGATTTACAGGTTACACTTTCCGCGATCTCACCGATGATTTGCCAAAAATTTTGGAACATTGGAAAAAAGAAGGCATTACATTTGATGCATTCTACACGGGCTATTTGGGAAGCGCAAAGCAAATTGAATATGTGCGCAATATTTTGCATTCGGTGCGTAAAGATTCTAGCGTGAATGTCGTAGACCCGGCGATGGCTGATAACGGAAAACTTTATCCGGGTTTTGACGCAGCATTTGTTGAAGCGATGAAGCCTCTTATTTCGGACGCAGATTTTGTTCTTCCGAATATTACCGAAGCCGCGATGCTTACGGGAAACGATTATCGTGAAACTTACGACGAAGCCTACGTAAAAAAACTTTCCGAAGATTTGATTAAGCTAGGCGCAAAAGCGGTCGTCTTAACCGGCATCGGTTACACCGCAGAAACGACCGGCGTTTCGGTTTACGAAAACGGAAAAATTTCGTATTATCCGCATCGGAAAATTGCGGGCGGTTGCCACGGCACGGGTGACGTTTACGCTTCGGCATTTGTCGGCGCACTTCTCCGCGGAAATTCTCCGTTTGAATCGGCAAAAATCGCGGCGAATTATACTCTCCAATGCATCGAAAATACAATCGGCGATAAATCGCATTGGTACGGCGTTAAATTTGAAACCGCATTGCCGGATTTGGTAAAACAACTGAACAAGTAAAGAGTTCTTTTTCATAGCAACAAAAAGCTTCTCCATTTTGGGGAAGCTTTTTCATTTTAAACGCTGTCAAATTTTGTCGCCGTAAAAATGGAAAGAGGAAAAATTTTATGAAAGATAATTCAGATAAATGAATTGAAACCGCAGCGGGAATTTCAAATGAAAGAATTCTTTTTTGCTAGGAATTATTTCTATATTTGCATAGCTCAAAAAGAGCATTTTTCGCTGGAAACAAAAAAGGATTTATCATGGCCAATCTTAATGAAGACGCTCTCGCCTACCATGCCAACGGCAAACCCGGAAAGATCGAAGTCGTTCCGACAAAGCCGCACAGTACGCAGACAGATCTCGGCCTCGCTTATACGCCGGGTGTCGCTGTCCCTTGCCTCGAAATTGAAAAGGATAATAATAAAGCCTACGATTACACGACAAAGGGAAATCTCGTCGCTGTGATTTCAAATGGTACTGCAGTTCTCGGACTCGGAGATATTGGTGCAGTTGCCGGTAAACCGGTGATGGAAGGAAAGGGTCTTCTCTTTAAGATTTACGCGGGCGTTGATGTTTTTGACATCGAAGTCAACGAAAAAGATCCGAAGAAATTTATCGAAATTGTGAAAGGCATCGCGCCGACTTTCGGTGGCATCAACTTGGAAGATATCAAGGCTCCAGAATGCTTTGAAATCGAAGAAGGTTTGAAGGCAGCTCTCGATATTCCGGTGATGCACGATGACCAACACGGAACGGCAATTATCAGTAGCGCAGCTCTTGTGAACGCACTTGATATTGCGGGCAAGCAAATTGACAAGGTGAAGTTGGTTGTGAACGGCGCAGGCGCTGCAGCAATCGCTTGCACTTCGCTTTATCTTTCTCTCGGCGTGAAGAAAGAAAATGTCATCATGGTGGATAGCAAGGGCGTGATTAGCAAAGCCCGTAAGAATTTGACTCCGCAGAAAGAATTCTTCGCTACGGATCGCACGGATGTGACGACTCTTGCCGAAGCGATGAAGGGCGCCGATGTGTTCCTCGGACTTTCGAAGCCGAACATTCTCACGAAAGAAATGATTCAGTCGATGGCGAAAAATCCGATTGTCTTTGCCCTTGCAAATCCGGTCCCGGAAGTTTCGTATGAAGTGGCGATGAGCTCTCGCGAAGACATTATCTTTGCTACGGGCCGCAGCGATTATCCGAACCAAGTGAATAATGTCATCGGTTTCCCGTATATTTTCCGCGGTGCTTTGGACGTTCGCGCCAGCGCAATTAACGAACACATGAAGCACGCAGCAGTGCGTGCGATTGCGGATCTCGCTCGCAAGCCGGTTCCAGAAGTGGTGAATATCGCTTATAACTCGGAACGTTTCTCTTACGGCCGCAATTACATTATCCCGAAGCCGATGGATCCGCGTCTTTTGACCGATGTTTCGATTGCTGTGGCAAAGGCTGCTATTGAAAGTGGCGTTGCCCGCAAGACGATTACCGATTGGGATGCTTATGCAGATAGCCTCCGCGATATGATGGGCTACGATAACAAGCTTATCCGCGGATTTGAAAATATGGCGCGCAGCAATCCGAAGCGCGTAGTCTTTGCCGAAGGCGCAAGCGTGAACATGATTCGCGCAGCCATTCAAGCGAAGGCCGAAGGAATTGCTATTCCAATTCTTCTCGGAAATCCGGAACGCATTCAAGAAAATGCAACGAGTGAACAGCTCGATATTTCGGGAATTGAAATTGTGAATCCGCGTGCAGTTGCTGAAGCAGATCGCCGTCTTAAATTCGCCAAAATTTATGCAGCAGAAAATGGCCGCAACGGCGTCACCACCGAAAAGGCGCGCGACGATATGTTTGAACGCAACCATTTCGGCATGATGATGGTCAAGGTCGGCGATGCAGACGCTTTAATTTCGGGCTCGAATTCTCGCTATTCGACGACGATTGAACTTGCGAAGGAACTCATCGGAATCCGCGATGATTACAAGCATTTCGGAGCGCTTCACATTTTGAGTACGAAGAAGGGAACATTCTTCTTGGCAGATACTTTGGTGAACCGCGACCCGGATACCGAAACCCTCGTCGATATTACCAAGCTGACTCATGACGCAGTGAAATTCTTTGCGCATGAACCGGTGATGGCGATGCTCAGTTACGAAAACTTCGGCGCTGATGAAAAAATGCAGAACGGTTCTGCGAACTCTGTCCGCGATGCGGTGAAAATTCTTCACGAACAGTATCCGGATTATGATGTTGATGGCGAAATGCAAGCGTCGGTTGCGCTCAACAAGGAACTGCGCGATGCGAAGTATCCGTTCAACACGCTCAAGGGAAAAGAAGTCAACACTCTCATTTTCCCATGCCTCTCTTCGGCGAACATTACCTGCAAAATGCTTCTCGAAATGGGCGTCGGCGAATCGATCGGACCTGTTCAAATGGGCTTAAAGAAGCCGGTGCATTTCACCGATGCAGACGCTTCTGTGCACGATATCTTTAACTTGACCGTTGCCGCTGTCATCGACGCCATCGTTCAAGAAAAGAAAGACGCTGCGAAGTAATGCAATACAAAAAGCCGTTCTATCGAACGGCTTTTTGCTTTTTTAAAAATGAAAATCGCACGCCCTTTGGCGTGCGATTTTTTGTGAAATTATTTTGCGGTAGAATGCGAACAGCTGACGCGATTTTTTCCGAGCGCTTCGGATTCGTGCATCGCTTGTTCTGCAGAAACGATAAGACTTGCTGCATCGTTTGCGTTTTCGGGGAATGTCGAAATGCCGATGCTGAGAGTTGTCCGCAACGTTTCATCGCCGTAAGAAATGAGCAAATTCTCAATTTCGTAGCGGATTTTTTCGGCGCGCGTTTGCGTGCAATGTTTATCAGCTCCGGGGAGAATAATGCAGAGAGTATCTTCGTTAAAACGGCAAGGAATATCTTCGGCGCGAATGTAACGCGGAAGTCTTTGCGCAAGTTCCCAAAGAAGTTGATCTGCAACATGTTTCGCTTTGGTATTTTGATATTCTTCAAAATTATCGGGATGAAGCATAATCATTCCGATCGGAGTGCCGTGGCGACGCGCTTCGCTGACAGCGCGTTTTAATGCATCTTCCATATAACGCTTGTTGACGAGATCGGTTAATTGGTCGCGCAAACTTTGCGATTGGAATCGATGCTGCAAATTTTGATTCGCAACGAAAAGTCCGAAAGTCGTTGCAATCATCGAAACTTTTGTCTTCCACGAATCAACGGTTTCGCCCTGCGGCAATTCATCGACTTGAATCGTGAGAAGTCCAAAGCGTTCTTCTAATCCTTCGATGGGCGCGCAGAAAGAATATCCGATGGGACGCGCGTGCAAGTGCGTGCAACCTTTGCCTTGATTTTTATTCGAGTAATCGGCGACGACAATTTTTGCGTTATCAAAACAAGCGCACGCTGACTGAGAAATTTTCGTGTCGCTAATTTCATGCGGACCGAATGCAAAAATTTGCGCCAAATCCGTTTCCGATGCGCTGTCATACATATAAAGAACGCCGGATGCATTTTTGAAAATTCGCGGAAGAATAGCGCTTAATTTTTTCACCACTTTTGGGAACGGATGATTCTTCAAAATTTCTTGAGTAAAATCAATCCATTCGGCATCGGGAAATTCGGGTGCGATAATTTTTGGCGGAAGAGATTCTTGCATAGTCGGTTCCGCTTCGGGCGCTTCTTTGCCATCGACGATGGGAATCAACTGCGTTGCCGGTTTATTGGCGACTGCGGCGTCAAAATCTTCGGATTCATTTTTGTTTTGCTGCATCCGTGATGTGATGACATTGAAAAGCGCTCCGAGAACAGAGCCCCATACGCCGAGGAAAATGTAGCGCAGAGATGGAGAAAGCGACTCGTCTGGAAGAACATAGACGAAAATCACGCCGGCGAGAAACGTAATCAGCCAAATGATATAGAATTTCCAATTCATGCTCTCAATTTACAAATAAATTAAGAAGCGAAGATGTTTGGGAAAATAGAATGCTGAAATTAGAAGTCAGAAATCAGGAAATAGAAATTTGCGAAACGAAAATATTTTTACAAATTTGTCTTGTTTCGCTTCAAAATTTTCCGATGAAAAAACAATTTCCACGAGGACTTTTGGTCCTTTCTTTTTCTTTGAAAAAAAATAAAATTTTCCCTTTTTTTTGGCGCTAGATATTTCTAAAATTACGCCGATTTAGCTCAATCGAAGGTACTATGCCAAAACGTGAAGACATCAAAAAGATAATGCTCATCGGCTCCGGTCCGATTGTTATCGGTCAGGCTTGCGAATTTGACTATTCAGGCGTTCAAGCTTGTAAGTCGCTTAAGGCCGAAGGCTACGAGGTCGTGCTCGTCAACTCAAACCCGGCAACGATTATGACGGATCCGGATTTTGCAGACCGCACATACATTGAACCTTTAACCGCACAAGCGCTCACGGAAATTATTCGCCGTGAACGTCCGGATGCGCTGCTTCCGACTCTCGGTGGACAGACTGCGCTCAACCTCGCGATGAAGCTTCACAAGAAAGGCGTCCTTTCGCGCTACAATGTCGAGATGATCGGTGCTCGTCCGGATGTGATTAACAAAGCCGAAGACCGCGAACTTTTCAAAGAAGCGATGGAACGCATCGGTCTCGATATGCCGCAGAGCATTTCGGCAAACACATTGGAACAAGCAATTGCTGCCCGCGAAAAACTCGGCGTCTGGCCGGTTGTTATTCGTCCGGGTTTTACACTCGGCGGAACCGGTGGCGGTATCGCTCACAATCAAGAAGAATTTGAAACGATTGTGCAACGCGGACTTTATTATAGTCCGACTTCGGAAGTCCTTATCGAAGAATCGATTGAAGGCTGGAAAGAATTCGAACTCGAAGTCATGCGCGACCACAAAGATAACTGCGTGATCGTTTGCTCCATCGAAAACTTAGATCCGATGGGCGTTCACACGGGCGACTCGATTACGATTGCTCCGGCGTTAACATTGACAGACCGCGAATATCAAAAGTTGCGTGACGCAGCGATTGCGGTGATGCGTGAAATCGGCATTGACACCGGTGGATCGAATGTGCAATTTGCGCTCAATCCGAAGAATGGTCGCATCGTCGTTATCGAAATGAATCCGCGCGTTTCGCGTTCTTCGGCTTTGGCTTCGAAGGCGACGGGCTTCCCGATTGCCAAGTTTGCTGCCAAGCTCGCCGTGGGTTATACTCTCGACGAAATTTTGAACGACATCACCAAGGTAACGCCTGCTTGCTTCGAACCTTCGATCGACTACATCGTTACCAAAGTGCCGCGTTTCGCATTTGAAAAATTCAACGGCGCCGATACAAAACTCGGAACGCAGATGAAGTCTGTCGGCGAAGTGATGGCGATTGGCCGCACTTTCAAACAGTCCTTCCAAAAAGCGATGCGTTCTCTTGAAACGGGTCACGCAGGCTACGGCGCAGACGGTAAAGATGCGCGTTACGAATCCGTTTCGGACGAAGAATTAGCCGCAGAAATTGCGCGTCCTTCTGCAGAACGCATTTTCTTTGTGCGGGCAGGTTTCCGCCGCGGTTGGAGCGTGGATAAAATTCACGACATTTGCAAAATTGACAAATGGTTCCTTCGCGAATTGCAAGAAATCGCTCTCTTCGAAGACGAAATTCGCGCTGCAAAAACACTTGAAAATCTCGCCAAAGATAAAGCGCTTTTCCGCCAAGCAAAAGATCTCGGATTCTCGGATCGTCAAATCGCATGGATTTTGAAATCGAAAGAAATTCAAGTCCGCGAAGCCCGCGAAAAAATCGGCGTTGTGCCGAGCTTTGCCCAAGTCGATACTTGCGCAGCCGAATTCCAATCTTATACGCCGTATCTCTATTCGACTTACCGCTTCGACGACAATCATTTCGAAAATCCGACCGCAGGACAACTCGGCGATGGCACAGGTCTTCGCCCCGATGAAAAGCCGTCGGGCAAAAAGAAAATTATGATTCTCGGCGGTGGCCCGAACCGTATCGGTCAAGGTATCGAATTTGACTATTGCTGCGTTCACGCTTCCTTCGCTTTGCGCAAAGCGGGCTTTGAAACGGTGATGGTGAACTCGAACCCCGAAACGGTTTCAACGGACTACGATACTTCGGATAAGTTGTATTTTGAACCGCTCACTCTCGAAGATGTTTTGAATGTTTACCGCCACGAAAAATGCGATGGCGCAATCGTTCAATTCGGCGGACAAACTCCGTTAAATCTTGCGAATCAGTTGGAAGAAAACGGCGTGCACATTATCGGTACGTCGCCCGCGATGATCGACGCTGCCGAAGACCGCAAACTCTTTGGCGACATCGTGAACAAATTGCAGGTTTTGCAGCCGCCTTCGGGAATGGCGCAAACCGCTGACGAAGCCGTCGCCATTGCGCATAAAATCGGTTTCCCTGTTCTCGCTCGTCCGAGTTTCGTTTTGGGTGGACGCGCCATGTGCATCGTTCACGACGAAGCCGCTCTTCGCAAATACATGGAAGAAGAAGCGTTGGAAGTTTCTCCGGATCGTCCAATTCTCGTGGACCATTTCTTGGAACAAGCGACCGAATGCGATGTGGACTGCATTTCCGATGGTGAAACCGCAGAAATTTGCGGCATCATGGAACACATCGAACTTGCGGGCATTCACTCTGGCGACTCGGCTTGCACGATTCCGCCTCCGACATTCTCCAAAGAAATTCAAGCGCGTCTGCGTAAACTCGCCATTGACTTTGCACGAGAATTGCATGTTGTCGGTTTGATGAATGTGCAATTTGCTGTGCACGGCGATGATATTTACGTGATCGAAGTGAACCCGCGCGCATCGCGCACAGTTCCGTTTGTTTCGAAGGCGACGGGCATTCCGTTTGCAAAACTTGCCGCTCTCGTGATGGCAGGGAAGAAGCTCAAAGATCTCGGTTATACGAAACTCTTTACGCCGAAATATTATGCGGTGAAAGAAGCCGTGTTCCCGTTCGCCCGCTTCCCGGGTGTCGATGTGATTCTTTCTCCGGAAATGAAATCGACTGGCGAAGTCATGGGCCTCGATTACAGACATTCGATGGCTTACATTAAGAGCCAAGTGGGTGCAGGCAACTATGTGCCGATGAAGGGAAATATTTTCCTCAGCGTCAAGGATGCAGACCAAGAAACGGTCGTTCCTTATGCTCAGCGCCTTGTGAAACTCGGCTTCGAAATTTACTCCACCCGCGGAACAAGTACAGTTCTCCGCAATCATGGCATCAAAACTCACGGCGTTTTCCGCATCTCGGATGGTCGCCCGAATGTTTTGGATTTGATTGACGAAAAAGATCTCGCATGGATTGTGAACACGCCGACGCCGGGCGCAAAAGCCGCCAAGGACGAAGCGAAAATTCGCTCCACTTGCATTCTCCGCGGCATTCCAATCACGACGACCATCGACGCGCTTCGCGCAACAGTCGAAGGCTTGGAAGATATGAAGGGTGAATCGGGCGACGGAAAATTTGGCGTGGAAGTTTGCTCCATCCAAGAATATCAACGTCACGCTCCGAAGGTAAACGTTTAAGAAGGACCGCACAAAATGACATTACAAGAAAAATGGAAAATTCAGCGCGAACGCAAGGCATTCCTCGCTCTCGCAGACGGTAGCGTCTTTTACGGTTACTCGATGGGCGCTCCTGTCGATTCCTTTGGTGAAGTTGTGTTCAACACATCGCTTTCGGGCTACGAAGAAATCCTTTCGGATCCTTCTTACGCGGGCCAGTTTGTGACTCTCACCGAAACAGAAATCGGAAACGTCGGCATTAACCAAGCCGACATGGAAAGCGAAAAATTCCAAGCGGCGGGACTTCTCGTGCAGCAAATTAACGCGGATTCGAACTGGCGTTCCGAAGAATCTTTAACGGATGCTTTGAAACGCTACGGCATCCCGGCTCTCGCTGGAATTGATACGCGTGCGCTCACACTTCTTCTCCGTGAAAAAGGAACTCTCAAAGGTTTCATTTGCACATCGGGAAGCGTCTCTGCCGAAGAAGGCGTCGCCAAAGCAAAAGCTTGGGCGGGCTTGGATGGAATCGATATGGTCGAAACGGTCACTTGCAAAACGAAGTACGAATTCTCGGACAGTTTTGTAAATGATTTCGGCATGCCGAAAGAACTTCCGCCGGCTGATTTGAAACTCGTCGCTTACGATTTCGGCATCAAGCGGAATATTTTGCGCAACTTGCGGATGCAAGGTTTTAAAGTCACCGTTGTGCCGGCTTACACTCCCGCCGAAGAAGTGCTTGCGATGAAACCGGATGCAGTTTTCTTCTCCAATGGTCCGGGCGATCCTGCGGGCGTCAAGGATGCGGTGAAGAATGCAAAAGCAATCCTTGGAAAAGTTCCGGTGATGGGAATTTGCTTGGGCCATCAGATTTTAGGACTTGCAAACGGTGCGCAAACCGGTCGTCTTAAATTCGGTCACCACGGCGGAAACCATCCGGTGAAATTTATGGATACAGGTCGTGTGATGGTAACGTCGCAAAACCATAACTTCGCCGTCTTGGAAAATTCCATTGACCCCGAATCTTTGGAAGTGACGCATATCAATTTGAACGATCAATCCATCGAAGGATTCCGCTCGAAAAAATTCCCGATGATCGCAGTGCAATTCCACCCCGAAGCTGCTCCAGGTCCGCATGATTCGAACCCATTCTTCGAAGATTGCCGCAAACTGGTCACTGGAAAATAATCGGAAAAGTCAATTCAAAAGCCCGGCTAACGCCGGGCTTTTTGCGTGAAAAATCGCCGAAATTTTTGTAAATTTCCCGTTATGAAAAAGTTTATCGTTCCCGCAGTCCTTTTGGTGCTTGCTATTGCGCTTTTCGCTTTTTTAAAAGCGGATCCGTTTGAGCCTAAGCTGGATGGAGGACGCTACTTAGCCATTCGTGAAGAAATTGACGAAGCCGATATGGCTGTATTTGCTGCCGCCGAAGATCCTGCGGCAAAAGAAATTGCGATTAAAACGCGAGATTCTTTGTGGGGAGTTTTAATTGCGATGCGCAATTTAGAACCCGAAGGAAAGGCAACCAAAAGTGAGGTCACCGAAAATGCAAAAAGCGAAAAAGAAAATTCTAGTTCGAATGCCTTTTTGTTTATCATCGGCGGACTCATTTTACTCATCGTCATTCTCGGCGGCGTTTTCCTCTTCTTAAGAAATCGTCAAGAAGCGATAACGCGTCAGCTCGAAAAAATCCGCGAAGAAAATCGTTTCAAAACGCCGAAAGGCGGCCTCGATGATCCGACATTCGTCGATCGCACAAGAGTCCATCGCCGTTCGATTATCGATGATGTTACGAATCCGGAATCGGGAAATGCCAATTCGCAGCAAGAAGCAAAAGATGCGACAGTCCCCGCGGACGATGTCGAATTTGAAAATGCGAAAGGCGAAATTGAACGCCCCGTGCTTCGTCCCACGGCAAAAGAACGCATTACAAAAGCATTCCAATCTCTTTCGGATACATTAACCGGACTCACTGTCCCGAAAGGCGTTCACCGCGATCCGGATAAAACGATTAAGTATAAAGCGCAAAGTCACAATACGATTTATACGACTGCGGTTCCGAAACCGAATCCGCTCGAAATGACGCGCTTTGACCGCGAACGCCAAGACAAAGAAAAAGTTTTGCAGTTAAATCGCCGCGGACTTACGC
>SAMEA104315433__coassemble_180_pt1 | contig 34295 bp, 34 predicted proteins | sample SAMEA104315433__metabat2_low_PE_037 | metagenome-assembled genome bin SAMEA104315433 (sample SAMEA104315433) | gut metagenome | biome: Monkey gut; feature: monkey-associated habitat; material: faeces | place: China | collected 2013 | reverse complement strand
CGAATGAAGCAGTCCGAGGCCTCATCTAGTATGCCAGCAAATTAAATGGCGCTGTCCGAGGGCTCTTCTAGCATCTCAGCAAATCGAATGGAGCAGTCCGAGGCCTCTTCTAGCTTCCCTGCGATTTTTAGGAACTTCGCACACGCATTTTTCGCAAATTAACCGCATTTAAACTTAGAGGATTCCCCCGCGCGCCTATGGCGCGCCATTTCATTTCTAATTTCTAATTTTCTTTTTGTTCACAACTTATAAACAGTGTAGAAAGAAGTTGCAAAATGGGGTCTGGCAGTGCTGGTTCGCAAAGTGGCGATTTTGATGAAATTGGGGCAGTTTGTGTGACGGACCACAACATGTTGTGGAAAAATCGTCGAACTGCCACAGCCAGTTGAATTTTTTTGCTAATGTTGAGGGCGTACAAAAGGAGTATTGAGTTATGGTCTACGATGAAAGCTTAGATGGCAACATGGATGTGGAACAGCCGCAGATTTATATCATGAAGCGTTCGGGTGAACGTGTTTTGTTTGACGGCGAAAAAATTGCCAATGCAATTCGCAAGGCAAATGGAGAAGAAGGAATTCTCTCGGACAAATTAACCGAAGAACAAATCGTTTCCATTGTGAAAGGCATTGAAAAAGACGCCCGCAATGCGAGCCGCGATCTTTCGGTGGAAGAAATCCAAGATAAAGTGGAAAATTCCTTGATGGCAACGGGCCGTTTTAATGTGGCTCGCCTTTACATTACTTACCGCTACAAACACAATGAATTGCGCAAGATGAGCAATATCGACCAGAAAATTTCTGGCATTGTGGAACGCGATAACGAAGAAGTCAAGCAAGAAAATTCCAATAAAAATCCGACGGTGCTTTCGGTGCAGCGCGATTATATGGCGGGCGAATGGAGCCGTTATTTGCTCCCCGAAGATGTGGTGAATGCGCACAAAGAAGGCCTTATCCATTTCCACGATGCGGATTATTTTGCGCAGCACATGCATAACTGCTGCCTCGTCAATTTGGGCGATATGCTCGATAACGGGACTTGCATTAGCGGGACTCATATCGATTCTCCGCGCAGTTTTAATACCGCTTGCACGGTAGCGTCGCAGATTGTTGCCCAAGTGGCTTCGAGCCAATACGGTGGACAAACGATTACGATGTCGCATCTCGCACGTTACGTGGACATTAGCCGGAAGAAAATTTCGAAGCGTTTGAAAGCGGAATTTGCGGAAGCGGGCGTGGATGTCGCCGACGAAAAGCTCAAAAAAATCGTCGAAGATGAAGTACGCCGCGAAGTGGAATCGGGTTGCCAAACCATTCAGTATCAGCTGATTACTTTGCAATCGACGAATGGTCAAGCGCCGTTTGTCACCGTCTTCTTGTATTTGCACGAAGTTCCGGAAGGTCAAATCCGCGACGATTTAGCGCTCATTATCGAAGTGATGCTCAAGCAGAGAATCCTCGGCGTCAAAGATAACCGCGGATATTTCATTACGCCGGCTTTCCCGAAGCTCATCTATGTTCTCCAAGACGACAATGTTTCGGAAGGCACTCCGTATTTCTATTTGACGAAACTCGCTGCCGAATGCACTGCGCAGCGTATGGTTCCGGATTACATTTCCGAAAAGATGGCGCTTTCGCTCAAGGGCGACTGCTATCCGTGTATGGGTTGCCGCTCCTTCCTCACGCCGGATCGTTTTACGGACGCGGGCAAAGGCAATTTGGGCAATGCAAAAAATTACGTCGAAGGCAAGCATAAATATTACGGTCGCTTTAACCAAGGCGTCGTCACCATCAATTTGGTCGATGCAGCATGTTCTTCGGGCGGCGATGAAAAAAAATTCTGGGAAATCATGAAGGAACGTCTCGCGCTTTGCCACAAGGCGTTGCGTTTGCGTCACGAACGTCTTCTCGGAACGCCGTCGGATGTGGCTCCGATTCTTTGGCAAGACGGCGCTTTGGCAAGACTCAAACCGGGCGAAGTGATTGACCGCTTACTTTTCGATGGTTATTCGACGATTTCCCTCGGCTACGCAGGCCTTGCCGAATGCGTTTACTATATGAAAGGCGTTTCGCACACAAGTGAAGAAGGCGAAGCATTCGGCTTAAAAGTGATGCAACTTTTGAATGATTCTTGCGCAGCGTGGAAAGCCGCAGAAAACGTGGACTATTCCGTTTACGGCACACCGCTCGAAAGCACGACGTATAAATTTGCCAAGGGCTTGCAGAAACGTTTCGGCAAAATCCCGCATGTGACCGACAAGAATTATATCACGAACAGTTATCACATTCACGTGACCGAAGAAATCGATGCATTTGACAAGCTTTCGAAAGAAGCAGAATTCCAGCGTCTTTCTCCGGGCGGTGCGATTAGCTACGTCGAAGTGCCGAATATGCAGAACAACATTCCCGCTGTTCTCGCCATCATGAAGCACATTTATAATTCAATTCTCTATGCGGAATTGAATACGAAATCGGATCTCTGCGACGTCTGCGGTTACACGGGAGAAATTCGCGTGATCAAAGATTCGACGGGAAAACTCGTTTGGGAATGCCCGAACTGCGGCAACCGTGACCAGATTAAAATGCACGTAGCGCGGAGAACTTGCGGCTACATTGGCACACAATACTGGAACCAAGGCCGCACCGCCGAAATTGCAGACCGCGTTTTGCATGTCGGCATCGGTGAAATTCCTACAGAATCCAATCCGAATTCGGTGGCGCGCTAATGAACGTCGGGCAGATTTACAAAGCGGATTGTGCGAACGGAACGGGCATTCGCATTTCGCTCTTCGTTTCGGGCTGTACAATTCATTGTAAAGGCTGCTTTAATTCGCAAACATGGGATTTCCATTTTGGCGTTCCCTACGACGAAAAAATGGAAAATTTCATTTTGCACGAACTCAGTCGCGATTTTTACGAGGGCATTACGATTCTCGGCGGCGAACCTTTTGAACCGTCGAATCAAGAAGTTCTCGTAAAATTGGTGCGTCGCATCAAAAAAGAATTGCCGACAAAAAGCATCTGGATGTTTTCGGGTTATGTTTACGACTGCGATTTAATTCCGGGCGGGAAACGTTACACCGAAAATACCGATGAAATCTTAAATACAATTGACGTCCTCGTGGACGGTCCTTTTAAAATTGAATTGCGCAATATCGGATTACGTTTTCGCGGTTCCGAAAATCAACGAATTATCGATATGAAGCAGACTCGGAAATTGGGGAAAGTAATTCTGCATCCAGCCATGCAATCCGTTTTTGAATCCAATCCGTAAGCGAATCCGCGGTGTCTTCGTAACGCTTAAAACTTTCGGCGAAGACCCAAAATTTTTCATTTAAAATCGGCCAACGTTTATATTCATTTTTTGCCGCTGGCGTTAAACGGCGAATCGTTTCTCTTGCCGAATCGGCGACGGCTTCAAATTCTCGGTGATGATCTTTCCAAAATTGACGCACGTGGGAAAAATTTTCTTCGCTGTTAAAGAGTGCCGCAAACCAGCCCGCATTTCCCGCATAATAATCTTCGGCAGAAAGTTTTTCGCCCAAAGAAAGTCCGTAAGCCAAATCGAAATCCCAAACGGGTCCGAGATGAATCGGAGAATTTTTTACCCAAGAAAGATAAATGCTTTTGTGAAAATTACCGTCGATATTTTTGGTAAATTCTTGAATTAAATAATAACGGACAAGACTTTCGAAGTCAATCCATTTGGAGAGAGAATCGGGATTTTTTGCCGCATCGCTTAAAATGAATTTTTCAAAATCGTCCAGATGATTTTTTACGTTGTCGATGTCACCCAAAGAAGGTTTCTGCGGCGATTTGATGAAAAAACGATTTCCCGCTTCGGTGTAAAATTCAGCGTGCTTTTTATCTTGATCATCTTCCGAAGATTTTTCCAAAAGAAAGGATTGATTGCTTTCGGGAATATCGACGCGATCGGGAGAAACTTTGACGCTTTCGATGAGCTGAAAAATGCCGCGGTAATTTTTATTCAAAAAAACTTCGACGAAAACAGAACGCGGAACATATTCGTCTCCGAGATTTTCGGCAAGTTGATTTGTGATATAATTGCGGACAAGACTTTTGTCCCGTTGATTCGAAAGTAAATTCCAACTTTTGTCAGCGGGCATTCCAAAGAGCGAAACTTTGTGTTCAAATTCCAAACGGTAACCGTATTTCGAAAGTTGCCAAGAAGAATTTCCGCGTCCGCGAATTTCCAAATCGAGAATAAAACTTTCGGGCGAATCTTTTCCATAAATTTGAAGTTTCGCGGGCACTTTTGTTTCGCGGTTGCGCACATCGGCTGCGTTTTCCGTTTGAATTACGAGACGCTGTAAATTGGCGTAAGGATATTCGGAATCGTCCAAAGGCAAATAAACAAAAGCGTCGTCTTCATCCGACGAAGACGGCGAATTAAAATTCCACAAGCAAGCGGTTAACAAAGTAACTGCGAGTAAGCTGCATCCGCCGAGAAAAATTTTGTGCGAACGTTTCATGGGTTAACGAATAGATAAACTTTCTCGCCAAGAAATTTTTTCTTTGGCGATGAGTCGATTCAACTTGGAACGAAAAAGCGGAATGAAAAAAATCACGCCGAGGAAAACGATGGGAAGAGAAATCCACGCCCAAAAAGGTTTATCCAATTCCGATTTAAAAACGATGCGCAGCACGAGAAGAATCCACCAATGCGTTGCGAGAATAATCATTCCGTTTCGCGAAATGTTCCGCAGAATTCCTTTGAATACGAGAATGATTTTCCAAGATGGCATACGATTTAAAATTAAAAATAACGCGAGCAGCGCAAAAATTCCCGAAAGAGAACTGAGAATAAAAACGCCGAAATTTTTTCCGAGATCATTGTTCATGATGCTAAAATTCGGATCGGGCTTTTCGAAAATAGCGTAAAAAATCGCTGCGAAGAAAAATGCCAAAAGCAGAACGAAAAGTTTTTGTTTCTCAAAACGGAGAAGAAAATTTTTGCACAAATTGCCAAGCGCAAAAAAGAAAAATGTCGTGCAAATGCGTTCAAATCCAAAGGGAAAATGCAAATGAAAACGGTTCAAGAAAAATCCGAAGCCAAGGCAAAGAAGAGCGAAAAGAAAAAGGAAAATTTTTCGTCCCGAAGTGAATTGATGAATCGCAAAAAAGAGAAGGCTAATCGCGTATAAATTAAACACAAACCAAAGCGGTCCCGAACCGATTGAAGATTTTCCGGCGATGAAAATTTTTACCAAATTCCAACCGAGATATTGGAAGGCATTTTGAATGTCGGGATAAATTCCGAGAATATTCATCTTCGGCGATAACGGGAAAAATGCATCGAATTGATACAGCACCGGATCGAGCGCTAAGAAAAAAAGAGAAAGAAGAATGTAGGGAACGAGCAAAACTTTTGTCTTGTGTTGCGCATAACTTTTCCAAGTGGAAAATCGCCGATTGCTAAAAAGCATTCCCGAAAGAAAAAAGAACGCAGACATTCGAAGCGCAGCACCGTGCAACATGCCGAGCTGAATGTGCACAAACGATTGCTCCAAATGAAAAAGGCAAACGAGCAAAAGAATGAAACCTTTGCATTCGTCAATCCAGCCGATTCTTTCGGAAATTGCTTGCACAGAAATTAAGCGTGTGCGCCTTTGCGGATTCGTAATAACGAAAAGACCGCAGCGACATAGACGAAGAAGAAAATCAAAAGTCCGTATTCTACAGCGTCGCCGATGTGCGTGTAAAGAGTATCGCAAGAACGCAGCGGAATGCGGCGAATAATAACGCGTTCCGTAAACATCTCGGTTCGCAAATCTTCGTGTCCGAATTGATCGATGAACGCAGAAATTCCTGTATTGGTGCAGCGGACAATCGGATAACTATTTTCAATTGCACGATAACGCAGTTGATTCAAATGCTGCGCCGCGGCGGTGCTTTTTCCAAACCAACCGTCGTTTGTAATGTCCACCATTAAACGCGAACCTTCGCGAATCGACCTGCGGCCTTCGGCTCCGTAAATGGTTTCGTAGCAAATGTACGGGCTCCACGAAAACGGTTCAAAAACGGGCCGCGATGTTCCGGGAATAAAATTGCTTTGTCCCACATCGACGTAATTTAAAATCGGGAAAATATCGTCGAAAGGCAATCTTTCGCTAAACGGAACGAGATGCGTTTTCACATAACGCGTGTATTCGCTTTCGTTGGGGCGAAATAAAAATCCGCTGTTGTAAAGATTATTCGGGCGCGGTTCTTTGCCGTTTCGGTCGTAATCGAGAGTGCCGATGAAAAGACTTGCTTTTGTGCGACGAATGCGTTTTTCGAGCCAGAGGCGTTCGCGCATCCGCTTTCTTAAAAAGTCGGGAATTGCGGTTTCGGGGAGAACGACCAAATCGATGTCATCCGCTTCCCAGTCAATGCTATCGCTTGTAATTTGCCAAGTTTTATAGACGACAGAATCGTAGTAAGCTTTGCTCCATTTATTCGTCTGCGGAATATTCGGTTGCACAATAGCGACCTTCGGCGCTTCTTCCGAATTTTCAATGCGGAAAGGTTCTGCTTCGGGCTTCGAAAGTCTCACCGAACCGTAAATCCAAAGAGACGCAAAAATTAAAATGGGCAACGCAAAAAGAAATTTTTTGTGCCCGCGGAAAGCGATTGCGACTGCGAGATTACTCGCGATAATGAGAGCTGTGTAACCGAAAACACCGATGAGCGAAAGCGCTTGCAAAAGCGGCAGTTGATCGCCGAGCGCATAACCCAAATGACTCCACGGAAAACTGAAATCGCCGATGCTCCGCGTCATCTCAAGCCCCGCATAAAACAGCGGAAAGAGAATCAGAAAAATCGGAAAACCTTTGCATTTTAAATCGCGCGCTTTGACGAAAACCGCTGCCGCGATGAGATTGTATAAACTGAAATACGCGATAAGCAGCACGAGCCCGAGAAGAATTAAAAAAGCGGGCCCGACATTCATCACATTATAAATCCAATAATAATTGATGATGTTATATAAAAATCCCGACCAGAATGAAGCGAAAATCGCCGTCTGTAAATTTGAACGCAAAAGGATAATGAACCACGGCACTAAAAAAACAAATGCGCCCGGTCCAAGCGGAAGCGGCGGAAACGCAAACGCATAAAATCCCCAGCCGATTGACGAAAGCGCAAGAGCTAAGCGGGATTCTTTTTCGCAAAGGCGCTTAAAATTCCATTTGACAAAATGAAAAAGCCCGAGAAGAATCAGCGGAACAAAAACGGAAATCAGTTGGATGACTCCGACGTGCGAATGCAACGTATAATCGCATGCAAGAGAAAGAAATCCAATCGCCGAAAAGGCAAGAAGAATCCGCTGAAAATTTTGACGAAATTTTTTGCGAAAGAAAAACGGAATCGCAGCGATAATCGGAAAAAGCTGCGGAATGAAAATGTAAAAACCGTTGAGAGCTGGAGCGGCGGGAACAAGCGCTGCGTTCAAAACAAATTGAACAAACAGAAAGCCGATCATAGTCCGCCTTTTCCTTGCGGATGGAACAGCAAAACGTATTCGCCTTTGGGCTCGCGATTCTTATAATGTTCCAAAAGTTTCGTCGGCGTATCCACCAAATGTTCTTCAAATTTTTTAGTGAGTTCGCGCATTAACGCAATGGGAATTTCTCCAAAGACTTGGCGAATTTCGTCTAAGAATTTGACGAGGTTGTGCGGACTCGCGTAAAAGATGAGAGTCGAATCCGCGGACTCTTTCAGCTTTTCTAAAAGATGCAAACGCTGCGCACTTTTCTTCGGCGAAAAATTTTCGAAGCGAAAACGATCCGTCGGAAGTCCGCTCGAAACGAGAGCGTTAATCATCGCACATGCGCCTGGAATACTACGAACTTCAATGCCTTCGCGGACACATTCCCGCACCAAATTGAAAGCGGGGTCTGCAATTCCCGGCGTTCCTGCATCGCTTACAATTGCAATGTCGCCTTCATTTTTCAAATATTCAACATATTTCGGCGTGACTTCTTCTTTGTTGAAATCGTGATAACTTTCCATCGGCGTGTGAATGTCGTAATGGTCCATTAACAAGCGAGAATGCCGAGTATCTTCGGCGAGCACGAGCGAAACTTCTTTCAAAGTGCGCACCGCGCGGAAGGTCATATCTTCTAAATTTCCAATGGGAGTGGCGACAACGTAAAGAGTATGCATAAAAAGAAAGTAGAAAATTGTGGGATAGCGTTACGGATTAAAATGCAAAGTAAATGGATTCATCGACGGGATTATTTTGCATTAAAATTTGTTTCAATCGAACCGCTAATTTTTCGTGAATTAAATCCGCGTGTTTTTGAATTGCTCCGCGGCGGTAAGCGCCATACCAAAAAAGTTTTGGATGTTCTTCTTCCAAAAGTTTTGCGCTTTGCACGGTGACATTTTCGCAGACAAGTTCCGCCGAAAGATTTATTACAATATCATCTTCTCGCGGCATCGCGGGCCAAAGCGGAGCGAGAATAAAAATTCCCAAGTACCACGGACTCAGATAATGTTCTTCGACATCGCCTTGAAAATGCAGCTGTAAATTGCAGCCCGCAGGAATCGCTTCTTGGAGTTTTTCTGCGTAAGCATTTTTCAATTCTTGCGGAAATAAAATGGAGTCGCCATTTTCGGTTGCGAAAAATGAAATCGGTGAATTTTCCCTTTGCGAAACTTCGCCGAGCGCCTTTTCATGATAAAGCGCAGGCGCACAAGCGACAAGCAAAAGCGAAAAAATAAAAACGAAAAATTTCACGACAACAAGTTAGAAATTAGGAATGACAAATGTAGAATTTGGCGTGGCGAAGCCGCGCAAGGGAAGTGCGAATTTTTTAGCGGTTAATTTGAAAAGTTTTCGTGCGAAGACTTCTAATTTTTGCAAAATTTGTCCGTTGGAACTCCGGCGATAACATTTTACCCGCAAAATTTGCTCATCGGAACTTCGGAGATAATATTTTGCAAATTTTTAACCTCTGGCCACTGCCCACTAACCACTGACCACTATCTAAATTCCTCATTCCTCATTACTAATTCCTCATTTTCTCTCGTCTCTAGGTTCTCCGACACTCCGAAGAAGGTAGCGACGCCCGTTTTTAGGTTCTCCGGAACGCAACTCCTAATTCCTAATTAAATTTCGTTTATGCAAAATTTTCCTGCTTACTTTATCTCCGATGCGCATTTGGGCGTGAATCCGCCGGGGGCGATTGAAAGTCGCGAAGAAACTCTGGTGCGTTTTTTAGAAGCGCTAAAAGGGAAAGCGTCGCATGTATTTTTTGTCGGCGATTTGTTTGAATTTTGGTATGAATATCGGCATTATGTAGCGCGGAAACATTTCCCGCTTTACCGTATTCTCGGCGATTTAGTGGATTCGGGCGTAAGCGTGCATTTGATCCGCGGCAATCACGATTTTGCCTTAGACGATTTCTTTCCGAAAGAACTCGGAGTTCAAGTGCATTCTTCGTTTGTCTTCGAAACGCAAGGGCATCGCATTTATTTAATGCACGGCGACGGCATTCCGAAAAGTGACCGCGGTTACCGACTCGCGCGAAAACTCATCGATGCCAAATGGGCGCGGTTCCTCTTCCGAAAAATTCATCCGGATTTGGGAATGGATATTGCGCAATTTGTCGGAAGGAACAGTCGCAAAGCGGGCGCTTCCCGAGAAATTCAAATCGAAGAATATCTCGCTGCGGCATCCAAAAAAATGCGCGAAAATCATTGCGACATTTGCGTGCACGGGCATCATCATATTCCGGGAATTTGGCAAGTGCCCGAGGGCACGGTCGTCTCCACGGGGCAATGGCTTTTCTCATTGCATTATGCGAAATTGGAAAATGGAAAAATCGAACTTTTGACGCCATAAAAAAAGCACCGCTTGCGGTGCTTTTTTCGTTTGTGATTTCAAAAATTATTTCAGGCGTTCTTCGGAGGCGTTGCGCAATTTCTTCGCTTTATTCGTTCCCCAAAGTTTATCGACAAAGTCAAAGCCGAGGAATTTTTCCGTATAATCTTCAACCCAGCACCAGTGCATTTTTTCGCCGTTATCGTTTTCGATAATCCAATGATCGGGCGCGCTAAAACGGTAAGTGACCGGCGACGGCGTGTCCCATTCGTTTTGCGGTTCGGGAGTGTCGTCGATGACCCAGACGCGATTTGCGGTGCGCTGCCAAATGAAAATGTTGAATGCGATATTGATGGCGAGGAAAATCAAACTCCATTTGAAATTTTTCTTCGTCAAAAGAAAAATGATGAGCAGCAAAAGCAACAGCGAAAATGCACCGAAGTTGTAGTGCACCGTGTAAAAGACTTTGAAAACGTCAATCATAAATTACCCGAGTTTAAGTGTCATTTCTTGTCCGGAAATTTGCACGCTGTAACGCACATGCGATTCGGGCAGAGAAACGCCAAAGGAATGAAATGTTCCCATCATCGAAAGGCTTGCGTGACTTTCAATGGTGCGAACGTTAACGAGTCCGCTTTCTCCAAAGATAAATTTAAATGTCTTTGTTTTGGCGTTGTAATCGGGAGTCATCGCCGAATTTTTCGCTGTATTTAATGCAGCGATGCAGCGCTTGTCGAGAATCATTGTGCCGCGCGGATCGATAGAAACCATCGGAAGTCCCGCAGAATTGCGGCAAGCGAAAACTGTCCAATCGCCCGTTTTCCGCATTCCTTTTTTTTGCAGAACGAGTTCGTTTCCGTCGAAGGTTAAAGCGATATCGCCCGAAACGACGGGAATTTCTACAGCGTTCATCGCACCGCGTAAATAGAGAAGAATTGCGCCATTGGATTCCAAAAAGCGGAATGAAGTTGTCTGTAATTTTTTCGTGGGAATAATTGCTATGCGGCTGCCGATTTTATCGATCATGACATTGGCGTACGGCTTATTTTTCAAATCAAATTTTTCGATGAGTTCTTTGGAAAAGCGGAGAAATCCGCGGATGTCCATTCTTGCTTTGATGTTTTCCATATAAAAAACCTCAAGATTATTTTAATTTTAATTTAGTAAAATCCGAGAATGCAGACAAGTTTCACCGTTAATTTGTGCGAATTTTACGGATGAATCGCAGAAATTTCCCGCTGCAAAATTTCTAACAAAGAAGCGCCTTCTCGCGGCACAACGCGGAAATTGTCGGGTTCTTTTGCGAGTAAATTTTTGACGGTTTCTTGTCTTCGCGGATCGTCGGTGATAACGGTTGCTTTTTCTGGAATATCCGTGTGAAAATTCATGCGGGCTTTTGTCCGTCCCAAAAAAGCGGGGAAGAAAATGCGGTAGCGCGAAGAAAGCGTCGCGTTAAAACTTTCTGCGGGATCGACGAGAATTGCGGCTTTTCCTAATCGGTCGGCGAAGGCATTGTAAGCAGCAATGGAACCGGTGCCGTGTCCGATGAAAATTGGATTTGCTGCGTTTGCGCAACCGATCATCGCCGAAATATCATCGGCGTAATGTTTTTCGGCGAGGCGTCCTTCGCTTCCTGCGGAACCGCGGTAATTAAAAGCGACAAAACGGAATCCGTTTAATTTTTTTGCGTGGCTGAGAAATGTCGCCGCGTCTTCGCCGCCATCGGCAAAATACAGCACCGTTTCGGGAAGGGAATCGTTTAAAATCCATCCTTGTAAAAGTGCATCGTCCGCGTGACAAATCACGGCATTTTTTTCGAGCAATTTCTCGGCAACGGTGTCGCTCTCTGCCCGCGGAAAAGCGAGCCGCCGTTCCGAAAGCAAGAGGTAAAAAACCAGACTCGCATAAACGATAGCGATAATCCCCGCAAAGCGAAGCAGCTTAAAAAGAAATTTCTTGAAAAATTGCATGAAGTAAAATTAGAAATTAGGAAGGAAAATTGAGCAAAAAAAGACTCCCGTTCTCAGAGGAAAACGGGATTCTAGGGATGGGATTGGGTGTTCACAAAAATAGACAAAAAAATGAGAGGGTGGTATAGGGTAGAGGACTAAAAGTGTTCACAAACTGTTCTTTTTGAAAAATTTCGCAATTTCTTGAAAAATTTTCGGGAAAAGTGTTCCCAAAAAATGGGAAAATCTATCTTTAAGGAACTATGAATGTGTTCGCCTATTACAACTACCGAAAATATTTGCAGGATTATTACGAATACCGCAAATCGGTGCAGCGTTATTTTTCTTATCGTGCTTTTGCGAAGAAAGCGGGCTACACATCGAGTGGTTTTTACTTGGATTTGGTGAAAGGGCGCAAGTCGCTTACGCCGCAGATGGTGCCAAAGTTTATCCATGCGCTCGGACTTTCCGAAAAAGAAGGCCGCTATTTCAGTTTGATGGTGGACTTTACCCACGCAGAAACTCCCGAATCCAAGCAGGCAATTTTTGAACAAATGTCCGCTCTTCTTCCGCGGACGCCGAAGGCTCTTTCTCGGCAGCAAGTCGAGTATTACAAAGATTGGTATAACGTCGCCGTGCGCGAAGCGCTTTCGGTTTTGAATATTTCGGATAATTATCAAGATTTGGCGCTTTTCCTCAATCCGCGGATTACGGTGCCGCAGGCAAAGCAAGCGATAAAGCTTCTCGCCAATCTCGGACTCATCGAAAAAGAAAACGGTTTTTGGCGTTCGGTCAATAAGACGATTACGAGCGGCCGCGAAATTCCGCCGTTTATCGTCCACGACTTCCAAAAGAAAATGATGGACTTGGGAAAAGCGTCCGTGGATAATTACAGCACAGAACGTCGCAATGTTTCGTGCACGACGATGAGTGTTTCTGCGCAAGGACTAGAACGCATTATCCATAAAATTGATAGTTTTCGTAAAGAGGTTGTCGATATCGTTCGATCCGACGACCATGAATCGATGATTTACGAATTGAATGTTCAATTCTTCCCGCTTTCGAAAGAATTGGATCTTTCGGAGTCATCGGCAACTCAACCTGCACAAGGAGAATCCGATGAAACTTAATGTGAGAATTCTCGCGCTGCTCCTTGGCGTCTTCTTTTGGGCATGTTCCGAAAATCAAGTGGCAGGAACGGCGACCGATACCGAAAATACGATTGCAGGCGTTGTACATCTTTCGGACGGCTCTTCGGCAAACGGCGTTCTCGTGCGCCAAGTTGTGAGCGCACACAAAGTGTCGCCGGCAGTTTACCTCGAAACGCAGACGGATTCGCTCGGCAGTTTCGTATTTGATTCTACCTTAGCCGATACCGTGAATATGGAATTCCGTTATCGGAATAGCGATTCGACTTTATCGCAAGCTCAAATTCTCCGCGGTATTACCGCAAAAGATGCGGGCACTTTAAATGTCAAATTGGAACAAGTCGCCGTTCTGCGCGGACAATTAGAATATGCGGGCTCGGCTTCAAATCTTGCCGGATCGCATTTCTTCGCTTTCTTAGAATCGACGACATTCTTTGCCGATGTCTTTGCGCCGGATTCGTTTGCGCTCATTACTCCCGAAGGCGATTACACGTTAACAATTCTCCCGGCCGATTCTGGTGTGGTTTCGAAATTGCGCGAAAAGGGTTACAGCGATTCGACAATTTACCGCCGTTTACAAGTTTCTCTTGTCGCCGGCGATACATTAGAAGTCGGAAATCTCCGTTGGAATGCCACCCGCGAAGGATACAAAAAAGAAAAAATTCTCCGCGGAACAGTCACCTATTTGGATAAACCGCTGAAAGGGGTTGCTGTGCATGTGGTCACCGATCTTTACGGCTTTGGCGCGGACTCGTCAGCTTTTGTCACGCAAGCGGTAACCGATTCCAATGGAAATTGGCAAGTGCTCGCTCCCGCGTGGGAAGCGGTAGAAGATAGCTTCCGCGTAGAATTTAACGGAAAAGATTCTTTAGGAAAACCGCTCGCCGGCGTCTCGGAATACATTGCGAAAGCAACTCTCGAAGCGGCTTCGGATACGATTTCTGTCAAATCCATTGCATTAACAGCGGCGTCTGGTCTCAGCGGGTCGGCTTTCTTGGTTGTAAACGATCCTATTTCTGCGCGCCAAGATACGCTTTGTTGGGCTTACAGCATCCGCGTAGGAATCCGCGGAACAAGTCATTTCAAAACGGTTAGCTCTTGCGACCGCGTCGAACTTTCGGGTTTGCCTTCGGGAGTTCAAGATTTGATTTTCTATTCAGGCGATGAAATTGTCGTGCGCAATTTGCGGGCGGGTCAATTCGAATTAGAAGATTATGTGCGCGGTGTAAACGGCGTAAACCTTCCCGAAGGTGCCGTCTTAAAGCAGCAAAACTTCACTTATACCCCGCCGACATTGCCAAAAAACGGCACAAAAGCGGAAAAATGAAGCGATTTACCGCAACAATTATTGACTGAATGATTTTTTTCTAGTATATTTGCGTAGCCTTGAAAATAGAACTTTCAAAAATTGCCTCTTGCGACGGTCAGTTGCAGATGAATTTCGCGAAGGACGAATCCGACGCGAACGTTTTTGAAGAACTCCGGATCAAGGAACCGCTTCAACTGGATCTCTCGGTCGTCGCCGAAGATTCAAACAAGTGGCTTCTTACGGGAACTCTTTTCGGGGTGCAGGTTTTAGAATGCTCTCGCACGCTAGAACTGTTCGACCATTCCTTTGAAACGCCGATCAGTTTTTGGGTGGAACTTTCCCCCGGTCTTGCAGAGCAGGAAATGGACGACTCGGACGATGAAACTTTTGGTTTTAAGGTTCCGCAGGTCCAGGACCACGTGGATGTGACCGAATGCATTCGGCAACTGGTGATTCTCCAGGAGCCTCTTCATCCGGTCAAGGATGATCCGGACAAGGATTTCGTTTGGGAAATCGGCGAAAAGTCAGAAGACCCCAAAGAAGATCCTCGTTGGGAAAAATTGAAAGCGCTCAAGGACAAAATGGAACATCCGAACGGATGAACCTAGAATTTGAGCCGAACGATTAGGAGTTCAAAATGGCCGTACCAAAAAGAAAAACCTCTACTGCTCGTCGTGACAAACGCCGTACGCACTGGAAGCTCGAAGCTCCGGCGATGGCTACTTGCGATCATTGCGGTTCTGCAAAGCGTCCGCACCGCGTGTGCCCGGTTTGCGGCTACTACAATGGCGTAGAAGTCGTTCACATTCAGGAAGCCTAATTTCTCTTCTATAGGAGTTTACACACTATGATCAGCATTGCATTAGATGCTTTTGGCGGTGATTACGCTCCGGACGTTGTTGTCCAGGGTGCGATTAACGCAGTCAATAGTTCCGAAGGTAAGTTTGCAGTTGTTTTATGCGGTCCAGAGGCCGAAGTTAAAGCAAAACTCAAGCAGTTCGGTTACGAAGGCAAGCTGATTCAGGTGGTGGACGCTCCTGAACTCGTTGCGATGGACGAACATCCGACCGAAGTTCTCCGCAAAAAGCAGAAGTCCGGTTTGGTGATGTGCGTTGCCCTTCAAAAGAAAGGCCTCGTCCAAGCAAGTGTTTCCGCAGGCAACTCGGGTGCGATGATGGCATCGTGCTTGATGCTCCTCGGCCGTACGAGTGAAAACTTTGCTCGTCCGCCTATCGGTTGCATTCTCCCGACCGCAGCAGGTCAAAGCATCTTGGTGGATGCTGGTGCAAACGTAGACGAAAAGCCGGTGGTTCTCCGCGATTTTGCTCTCGCGGGTTCTGTCTTTGCCGAATGCCATTTGGGCATTCAAAATCCGAAAGTCGGACTTTTGAATATGGGCGAAGAAGAAAAGAAAGGCCCTGCAGCCGTTCAAGAAGCGCATCAGCTTTTGAAAAATGCTCCGGTGAACTTCATCGGAAACATTGAAGGTCGCGATGTCGTTCTCGGTAAAGCCGATGTGATTGTTTGCTCGGGCTTTGTCGGCAATGTCGTGCTCAAGATGTACGAAGGCTTCTACGAATTGCACAACAAAATGTTCGGAAAAATTGATTCCGAAGCGGGCAAAAAGTTTAACGAAGCATTTGATTACCGCAATGCCGGCGGTGCATTGCTTCTCGGACTCAAGGGCACGGGCATTATTGCTCATGGCCGTTCCGATGAAAAGGCTATCGAACAAGCGATTAAGGTGGCATATACATTTGCTGCTAACCAAGTCCCCGAAAAAGTGGGACAGAAGCTCGCAGGTATCGAAGCTTAATGATGAAAATTCCGTCCTTGACTGCTGCATACGCTCCGGTGCAGGGATGGAATGTAAAATTTATTGAACGAAAGTTTAGAATCTCGTCCGAATTCTCGCATTTTCGGGCGATTTTTTATTCTTCTTGGGGTATCTGTTTCGGCGAATTTTAATTTATCTTGGAGTAAACTATGTCTAAGACCATTTTTGTTTTTCCCGGTCAAGGTGCTCAGTATGTGGGCATGGGCAAGGCTCTTTCGGAATCCTTCGCTCCGGCAAAGGAACTTTTGCAGAAAGCAGATGACGTTCTCGGATTCTCGCTCTCGAAAGTGATGTTCGAAGGTACTGAAGACGAATTGAAAGTCACTGCGAATACGCAGCCGGCTTTGTTCGTTTCTTCGATGATGGTTCTCGAAGTATTAAAAGCCGAAGGCATTGCATTTGATATGGTTGCTGGACATTCTCTCGGCGAATATTCCGCAATTTGCGCTGCTGGCGGATTCTCTTTTGAAGATGGTTTGAAACTCGTCCGTATCCGCGGCACTCTGATGGCAGAAGCCGGTGTGAAAAATCCGGGCTCGATGGCTGCGGTAATCGGCGTGGACGATCAGAAAGTGCAAGAACTTTGCGACGAAGCAAAGAGCGCAGGCATTGTGGTGCCGGCAAACTATAATTGCCCTGGCCAAATCGTCGTCTCGGGCGAAGTCGCTGCGGTGAAGAAACTCGTTGAAAATTGTGCTGCTGCAGGCGTGAAGGCTGTGCCTCTCGCCGTGTCCGGTGCATTCCACAGCCCGTTAATTCAAAGTGCGCAGCCGGGACTTGCCGAAGCGATTGCCAAAACAGAATTCCACAATTTGCAAAAGCCGCTCATTGCGAATGTGACTGCAAAAGAAGTAACCGATTGCAATGAAATCAAGGATTTGCTTGTGCGTCAGTTGGTGAGTCCGGTCCGCTGGAGTCAGTCAATGCTTTACGCGCAAAAAGAACTCGGCATGACTTCGGGCGTTGAAGTGGGCGTTGGTCATGTGCTTTCGGGCTTGCAACGTAAAATTGACCGCTCGGTGAAGTTTACCGCCGTGGAATCGGTGGAAGCGGTTCAGGCTCTCAAGGCTTAAGGAGATTTTATGCTGGATTTGAAAGGCAAAGTCGCAGTGGTCACGGGAGCTTCTCGCGGTATCGGTTTGGAAATTGCCAAAACTCTTGCGGTTCAAGGCGCGCGAGTGGCCGTGATTTCGACGAAAGAACGTCCGGAAATTGCAGAACAGATTTCTACCGAAACGGGTTCCGAAGCGAAAAGCTACGCTTGCGATGTTTCGGATTCGGAACAAGTGGCGGCGACATTCAAAGCAATTCTCGAAGCATTTGGCCAAATCGATATTTTGGTGAACAATGCGGGCATTACCCGCGATGGTTTGATGATGCGCATGAAAGATGCTGACTTTGACGATGTGATTCGGACAAATCTGCGTTCGGCTTTCCTTTGCACGCGTGCGGTCGCTCGTCATATGATGGGTCGTCGTTCGGGTCGCATTGTGAATATGGCGAGCATTAACGGCATCCGCGCTCAGGCGGGACAATCGAATTATGCCGCTTCGAAAGCGGGCATTATCGGCCTCACCAAGACGAATGCGATGGAATTTGCTCCTCGCGGCATTACGGTGAACGCAGTCGCTCCGGGCTTTATCGGAACGGATATGACGGCGAAACTTTCTCCGGAAATGCTTGAAAAGTTCCAAAATGCCATTCCGGAACAGAGAATTGGTCAACCGAAAGATGTGGCTAATGCTGTTGCATTCCTCGTTTCGGACGAAGCGAGTTACATCACAGGTCAAGTCCTTGGCGTAGACGGTGGTCTCGGTGCGTGACTTGATATTTTGACAAAAATTTCTAAATTTTCACAAAACCTCAAACGGAGTTAAAAATGACTGAAGAAGAACTTCTCAAAAAAATTACGGCTGTTGTCGTCGAAAAGCTCGGTGTCAAGCCGGAAGACGTGACCCGCGACGCTTCCTTCGTGAACGATCTCGGCGCTGATTCCCTCGACCGCGTTGAACTCGTGATGGCTCTCGAAGACGAATTCGACATCGAAATCCTCGACGAAGATGCTGAAAAGTTCATCAAGGTTTCCGACGTTCTCTCTTACATTCAGAACAAGCTGAACAAGTAATCGAACTCGGTTTCTGAAGCAGTCCTTTCGTCAACAGATCTCGGTTGAGGTCAAGTGACGAAAGGGCTGTTTTCGTTTTAAAGGCGGTTGAAATTTAATCTCCTCGGAGAAGTATGCGCTATCGTCTGCATGCCTTTATTTACAAGGCTTCTTGGTAATTTTTATTCTGCGACGATTTGAATGCTTCCGTTTATCCTTTTGACGGAATAACAAGCGAACTTAAAATTTCTAAATTCCTCGTATGGAAGAAAAACAAGGTAAAAATGTGATTCGCCGCATATTTTTGTGGTTCCGCAAAAAATCGGGAAATGACCTCGAAAAAAGTTTGGGTTATGAATTTAAAAATCCCGAATATTTAGCGCATGCGTTGGTGCATCGTTCTTGGCTTTCGGGCAAAGAAATGCCTTATTGGGAAAATAATGAACGCTTGGAATTTTTGGGCGATTCTGTTTTGAATATGCTCGTCACAGAATACCTTTATAAAACTTATCCGCATTTACCCGAAGGCGATCTTTCGAAGATGAAAAGCGTCATCGTTTCGGGACAAGCGCTTACGAAAATTGCCCGCAGTTGGAATTTGGGCTCGTATTTGCGCGTCGGAAAAGGCGAAGCGAAAAACGGTGGCCGTGATCGCGATAGCGTTTTGGAAGATGCGTTCGAAGCGATTCTCGGTGCTATTTATTTGGATAGCGACATTAAACAATGCCGAAAATTTTTGGAGAAACACATTTTCCCGAATGTGCAAGAAGTTGTCTCCGAATCGGATTTTATCAATTATAAAAGCGCCCTTTTGGAATATATGCAAGCGCGTTCATTGCCTGCGCCCGATTATGAAGTCGTTTCGGAATCCGGGCCGGAGCACTGCAAAATTTTTGAGATGACGGTGATGTACGATGGCCACGAATATGGTCGCGGAAAAGGCGCTTCCAAAAAGAAAGCAGAACAAGAAGCTGCCAAAGAAGCTCTTGCAAAATTTCAAGCGGAAGAAGCTGCCAAAACAAACGAAGCTCTTCTCAATACGAAACCGCAAAAAGTGACAAAGCGTTCCATCGCCCGCACCGAAAAAGCGGCGCGCGAAGCTGCAAAAGGAAAAAAGAAATGAACGGGAAAATAAAATTTTTAGGAATTCTCGGAATTCTCATCGCATTCACCGCTTGCCAAGAAAAAGATTCGCCGAAAACGGCTGCAAAAACGCAGTGTCCAGCTGCAGCACAATATCCTGCGGATGCGGATGGTGAATACGATCCGATGGCAAATCTCGCGGCAGTTCCTTGCGGAAATATTCGCCTTTGGGGCTCTGCGATGCCGAAGTCTTTCAACATGTGGGAAGATTATAACAGCTTTAGCGCGGGCTTGATGAATTTAATGTTTGAGCCTCTCGTTTCGTTGCATACAACCGAAGATCGTCCGGTGGGAATTCTCGCTGATCGTTGGGAAATTTCTGCGGACAGCATGACATTTACATTTCATTTGGATCCGCGGGCAAAGTGGAGCGATGGCAAATCCATTACCGCCGAAGATGTGCAGTTTTATTACGACGTCATCATGAATCCGAAAAATTTAACGCCGATTTTTAAAGTCGGATTATCGCGTTTCTCGCGCCCCGAAATTGTGGATTCTCTCACGATTGCGATTACAGCAAAAGATGTGCATTGGGCGAATTTTTGGGAAGCCGCAGGACTTGTCGCATTCCCCAAACATATTTGGAAAGACGCAGACTTTAATCAAATTCGTTACAAATTTCCGGTGGTCGAAGGCCCGTATAAAATTTCAGATTTTCGCGAAGATCGCTACGTAGAACTTTCTCGAAACGCAGATTGGTGGGGCTATCATAAAAAATGGAATCACGGAAAATATAATTTCGAAAAAATCCGTTACCGTTTTATGGAAGATCGCACGAAAGCGCTCGAAGCTTTCAAAAAAGGCGACTTGGACGCTTACGCAGTTTACACCTCATCGATTTGGATGAAGCAAACCGATTTCGATGCTGTGAAAAAAGGTTGGGCGGTAAAACAGCGCATTTTCAATCGCGAACCGATTGGCTTCCAAGGAATGGCGATGAATTTACGCCGCGAAAAATTTCAAGATGTCCGCGTGCGCAAAGCGCTTTCGTATTTGATGAATCGAAAATTGATGAACGAAAAATATATGTACGATCAATATTTTTTGCTCAACAGTTATTATCCGGATTTATGGGAATCGCATGAAAATCCGAAAGCGTTAAATTATCCGTTTGATATGGATCAAGCGCGAAAACTTTTCGCCGAAGCGGGTTACGTTCCTGGCGCCAAAGGAATGCTTGAAAAAGAAGGGAAGCCGTTTACGATTTCGTTTATCACGGCGAGCGAAGATATGCGGCATTTGACTCTTTATCAAGAAGCGTTGCAAAAAGCGGGCATTCAAGTTTCCATCGAACAAATTTCGCAAAGTACTCTCCGCAAACGTTTGGATGAAGCGGACTTTGATATGTATTGGATTGCTTGGGGAAGCTCTCGGTTAAATGATCCCGAAGCATCGTGGTCGAGTGCAACGGCAAATGATCCCGGAACCAATAATGTTACCGGTTTACAAGATGCGATTGTCGATAGTCTTGTAAAATTGCAAAAGACAGAATTTGATTTGAAAAAGCGCCAAGAAATTTTGCGGGCGTTAGATTTACGTTTAACCGAAATTGTGCCGTATGTACTTATGTGGCAATGCGATTTTCATCGGATTCTTTACTGGAATCGTTTCGGAATGCCGCAAAATGTTTATGCAAAATTTGGACGCGAAGACGAAAGCATTCCGATTTATTGGTGGCTTTCTACGGAAAAATCCGAAGCGTTAAATGCAGCGATGGACGCGGGAAAAGAACTTCCTATTGAATCCGCAGATGTGCGTTATCAAGAGGTGAAAAATGCAGAATGATTTTGATGTCTTGATTATCGGGAAAGGTCCCGCTGGAATTTCTGCAGCACTTTATGCTTTGCGCGCAGGGCTTTCGGTTTTAATCGTCGCAAAAGATGCGGGCGCACTTTCTCGGGCACATGCCATCGCCAATTATTACGGCTTAGAAAGCGCCATCACGGGCAAGGAACTTGCGCAACGCGGTGAAGATCAAGCGAAGAAATTAGGCGCAGAATTTTTCACGGGAGAAGTCATCGATTTAATGTTTGCCGAAAAATTTCATGTGCGCGTGAAATACGAAAATGCGGAAACAGAATTTTTGGCGAAGTCGGTAATTATCGCAGCAGGTTCTGTGCGTTCGAAAGCTCCGGTTCCCGGCTTGGACGCGTTCGAAGGAAAAGGTGTTAGTTACTGCGCCGTGTGCGATGGATTTTTTTATCGCAAAAAAAATGTGGCAGTTCTCGGCAGCGGCGCGTATGCGCTCGCTGAAGCGAGTGAACTTTTACCGCTCGCCGCATCGGTTTCAATTTGCACATTAGGCGAAAAAACGACGGTGGAAATTCCCGCAGATTATGCGCTTGAAACCGAAAAAATTGTCGCAGTAGAAGGCGAAGGCAAAGTGCAAAAAATTCGCTTTGAAAGCGGAAAAGAAATTGCGGTTGATGGAATTTTTGTGGCGATTGGAACGGCGAGTGCCGCCGATTTGGCGCGCAAAACCGGAGCTGCTGTGCAGAAAAATAAACTCGCCGTTGACGAAAAACGCATGACAACAGTGCCGGGACTTTTTGCGGCGGGCGATTGCCTCGGAGGAATTTTGCAAGTAGCGGTTGCTGTTGGCGACGGTGCAAAAGCGGGCCTCGGGGCGATTGAATTTGTGCGAAATCTCAAAGCAAAGGAATCGAAATGAATCTTTCGGGAAAGAAAATTCTTTTGGGCGTTACCGGAAGCATCGCGGCGTATAAAGCTTGCGAACTTTTGCGCTTACTTCAAAAAGAAGGTGCCGAAGTCCGCGTGGCGATGACGGAAGCGGCGACGAAATTTGTCGCACCTTTAACTTTTGCTTCGCTTTCTAAATGTCCGGTTTATACAAAAGATGGAAATCCCGAAGGACGTCCGTTTCAACACATCGACTTTCCGCGTTGGGCAGATCTTTTTTTAGCGGCGCCCGCCTCGGCGGATTGCATTGGAAAAATGGCGAATGGAATTGCCGACGATCCGGTTTCGCTTTGCTATATGTCGAGCGCTTGCCCAAAATGGATTGCGCCCGCGATGAATACGACGATGTTTTTATCGCCGGCGGTAAAGCGCAATTTGATAACTCTCCGTTCTTTTTCGGATACGCAAATTTTAGAATCGCCGAGCGGAGAACTCGCTTGCGGAGAAAATGGACCGGGACGATTTATGGAGCCCGCAGAAATTGTGCGCGCTCTCAAAAATTTTCGAGAAAAAGAAAATGGAAAAACTGTTTTAATTACCGCGGGCAGAACCGAAGAAGCAATTGACCCGGTGCGTTATATTTCAAATCGTTCGAGTGGAAAAACTGCAGTCGCTCTCGCTGAAGCATTTTGGAATGCGGGTTATCGCGTCGTTTTTGTGCACGGCCCGATGGATATTTCTGCGCCAACTTTTGCTGAAAATGTCCGCATAAAAAATTCGCTCGAAATGTATCAAGCGGTGATGCAAAGAGAATCGGAAGTAAACGCAATCGTGCATTGCGCAGCCGTTGCCGATTATCGTCCGAAGCATGTTTCTCAAACGAAAATCAAAGATAGTCGCAGTCAACTTAATTTGGAATTGGAACCGAATCCGAATATTTTGCGGGACTCGGTGAAGAATAAATCTGCAGGTCAAATCATCGTAGGCTTTGGGCTCGAAACGGATGATGTAAAAAATCATGGCGCAGAAAAATTTGAAAAAAGTGGCGCCGATTTACTCGTACTCAATACGCCTGTAATGCAAAATGCGGGCTTTGGATTTGACCGCGTTCCGTTTGCGATTCTCGAAAAAAATGCGCCGATTCCCGAATTGCAAATGCACACAAAATCGGAATTAGCACAAAAAATTGCAGATAAAGTAACTTGCTTGTTGGAGTCTTCTCATGCCTGATTTTTCGGAACTTGCGAAATATCTCGCCGAACAAATTGACATCGGGGAAAGTTCTGTTATTTTAGATGAACCGTGGACTCTTTCGCCCGTTCGAATGTCTCAGCCGGTGAATGCTCCGCAGCCAATTTCTGCGCCATCGCCCGCTCCGTTTTCACAGCCGCAACGTTCTTCTTTTTCTACGCCCGCGCCTGCTCCTGCAAAACCGCGCGTCTTTAATCCCGCGCCCGCAAAAATTATCATTCCCGAATCAGCAAAATCAGCAGTGCCTTCGGCGTATGAAAACGCCAAAACTTTGGAAGAATTTTACAGTTTGGTTGCAGCCGAAAAATTGTATGCGAAAACGCAATTTATCCGCGGCGAAGGAAAATTAAACGCCCCGCGATTTTTGCTCGTCGTGTATTCTCCGCTAGAAAAATATTTGACAAATGGTTATGTGAATTCGGATGTGGGACAAATGATTTTGCGCATGTTCGAAAGTTTGCATGTAACGCCCGAAGAAATCGCTGTCACCTATTTTTGCAAAAAAGTCATTTCGCGAATGGTGCTTCCGCAAGTTGCTGCTGTATTCAAAAAAATGCTTGAAAAAGAAATCGCATTGATGCAGCCGACGACGGTAATTTTCTTCGGCGATAAATTATTAAAGCAAGCGCTTGCGCAAAATGCTCTCAAAGTGGTGGACTTTGGCGGAACGCCTCTAGAATTTGCGGGGAAGCCTGCGACAGCGCTCATCGATCCCGAAGAAATGTTTGCGAATAAGCAATTAAAACTCGTCACTTGGAAAATTCAAATTCCGAAGTGTAAATTTTTTAGCTAGTGCATAATCGATTTTTTGGCAATTCTTTTTTGAAGCCAAATAAATACGGCGACGCAAACGATAACGGAAAATAAAGAGCCCAAAGGAGCGGCAAGTCCCATCGCATAAAGCGAATCGGGAAAATATTTTGCAGCGAGCCATGTGCCCGGAATGCGAAATAAAATAATTGAAAATAAATTGTGAACAAACGAAATAATCGAATAGCCGCACGCAGTAAAATATCCGCTAAAGCAAAAATGAATGGAAGCAAAAAAGCAATCGATTACATACGTGCGCAAATATTGCACGCCAAATAAAATGACTGCTGTTTCGCTTGTAAAAAGTTTGAGCGAAGGCTCTGAAATAAATTGAAATAAAACGGCAAAAATAATTCCGATTCCCACAGCAATACTTGTGCCCGCCCAAAGAGTTTTCTTGGCTCGTTCGTGAAATCCCGCACCTAAATTTTGCGCAGCGATGGCAGAAATTGTTGAAAGCATCGCAGACGGCACTAAGAATAAAAAGCAAATAATTTTTTCGACAATTCCTACGGCGGCTGCAATTTCTAAACCGCGACTATTCGCAATCATCGTGATGAACAAAAACGAAACTTGAATAAATCCGTCTTGTAACGCAATCGGCGAACCAATGCTCCAAATAGCTTGAAGAATTTTTTTGTGAATTCGAAAATCTCTGCGGGTTAAAGGAATTTCAAGGTGCAATTTTTTTGCGGCGATTAACGAAATGAAAACGCTTAACGCTTGCGCAATAATCGTTGCCAATGCAGCGCCCTTCGCGCCCCATTTTAAAACGCCCATAAAAATAAAATCGAGAAAAATATTTAAAATGCACGCAAACGCAATAAAGTACATCGGATGTTTTGAATCGCCTAGCCCGCGGAAAATTGCAGCGATTAAGTTGTATGCAATGATGAATGGAATTCCGGCAAAGCAAATTTTCAAATAATTTTTTGTTTCTTCTACCGCTTCGGTTGGCGTTTGTAAAATGGACACAATGCTTGAACAAAAAAACAAAAGCACAACAGTCGAAATACATGCGACAGCGCTAAACAATAAAATCGTATTTCCTGTGATGCGAGAAATGCTTCGAAAATTTTTTGCGCCCACCGCTTTGCTAATTAAAACCGTCACGCCCATCGCAAGCCCGACAATCATCACGGTCAAAAAATGCATCGCTTGGCTTCCGACGGCAACTGCGGTAATCGATTTGGCGCCTTCGTATTGTCCGATAATAAAAAGGTCCGCGAGGCCATAAAGAGTTTGCAAAAAATACGCCGCCAAATACGGAATCGAAAAGACCGCAATATTTTTTAAAATACTTCCTTGCGTTAAATTAACAGGCATGCGGTAAATTTAGAAATATTCAATTAAAAATAAAATCCCATTCGGACATCTATTCCGAAACCGGTTTTAAAAGGCGAAAGATGCTCAGTCTTTGAAATTTTGTGATTCTCTTTTGAAGGCTCTTTTTCCATTTCAGGATTTTGTGGAACGACTTGCGAACTTTTTGGATGAATGCGGCCAAGTTCTTTATGAACATAAAAAGGAATAATTTGACTTGCAGTTGCTTGCAAAAAATAATTTCTTTGTGGACTTTCCAATAAAAATCCTAAATTCAGAATGGAACCTGCGAGTTGAAATTCTCCATGATACAAAGCGTTCTTTTTTGTTTTAATGAGCAAAGCTTTTGTCGTCTCATTGACAAGAGTCATATCGAGTTCGCCTTGTGCATACAACAAATACATGGAAACTTGCGGACTAAAATGAAAATTTCCTAACAGGCAATGAAATTCGCGTTTGATGTTAGAATAAAAAATTGCATTTTTAGATTCGCCAAAAAGTCTAAAATTTGTTTTGTAAAAACTGAACGAAAGAGTTTGCAAAAGCGATGGATCGAGCGCTCGATTGGGCGCTAAACTTTCTTTGTATTTTGACATTTCTTTCGGGAGTCTTAAATGAATGAAAGAAACGCCCAAACGAAGTGACCAGTTGAGATTTGTTAGTTTATTTTCCGCCAATAAAATATGCGATTTTCCATTTTGATACATAAACCGTTTTGCGTTTTCTTGGTCGGTTCTAATTCCAAAAAAAGTCGCATTTGAATACAAATACATCAGCTGAAATTGATCGGAAAAATTTCCACTTTTATAGCGATATGAAAATTTCGAAAAATATAAATCCAACGAATCGCGAAGTTCATAATGCTCATCATTTAACGGAGCGCGTCTCGTGTAAAAATATTCCAAATCCAAAGCAAAAAGATGCTTGTTTAATTTTGTTCCGACGGCAATTCCTTTTCTAAAAAATTCACTTTCTTGATACATGCGCAAAGTGTCCAAAAGTCCATTGGGTTCTTCGGAAGTCCACGTCGCTTTCATCCCGCTAAAAGTTCCACCGCCGAGTAAAAACGAAACGAAGTAAAGCGAATCTCTTTGATGAAAAGTACTTTTGACGAAAGCCCTTGCGTCATCATCATTCCCTGAAATTTCGGATTCTAAATCGAGATAAGAAAATCTGCCATATAAATTTGTCGTCGCTTCAATTTTTTTTAAGCTGGTCGCAATTGTCCAAAAATTCGTCCACGAAATCCGCGCTTTATAAGCGTGAATATTTGCACTTGCCGAAAACACGCCGACATTAACTGAGTCTTCGATTTTTAATTCGGACGCATTGGCAGAAGCTTCATTTGTATTCCATAAAAAAAGCCCGCGGCCGCGAGCTTCAAACGAATTTGATGCTCCCATCACAAACGATGAGAGCGCAAATAGCAAACAAATGAAAAGTGATAATTTCAATTTTTAATTAGCGTTTAATCAAAAATAGATTCGTCATCTTCCTCTTCGTCAAAATCGTAAATATAATAAATCAGTTTTCCTAATTTTTCTTGCGTCATTTCCGGGAAAACGCCGCCAAATGTGGGGTCTGGGAAGATGACGGTTCTTGCATAATAATCTGGCGTTTTATTTTCGTGACGGATAATTTCAAGTGCGTTTGCAGTCTTGTTCCCGTTTTTATCGGTAAACATACAAACATCAGAAAGCACGGAAATATCCATGACTTTATAATAAGCATCGCCATTTTTAACTTGGCAAACTTCGTCAGAGAATGTGTAAATTTCTGCGGAATTTGTATTGGCGAATTCATCGGTTTCAAACGCATAATTACAACTAGACAAATAAACCTTAATTGATTCCCAACCGTCATCGCTATAATAATCTAAAAAATATTCTACAGTATCAGAAGTGTAAGACTGCCGTGCATAAATATAAAATCTACCATATTGGTGATTACTCAAAGATCTAAACTTGCTCATGATTTCATATTCTGCAAGAATCGTAGAATCTTCATCATCGATATCGTCCCAATTTTCGCTGCGCCAATCAAATCCGGTTTTGGGAAATTCTGTCCAAGTTTCAATGGGCTTGATTTTATGATACGGATAATAATCTTGAATGCCTTCGGTAATTTCAAAGAATTTTTGAATATTGACGGCAAGAAGAGAATCGTGAATTTGCACTTTTACAATTCCGTGTAAACCTTTTTGAATGGAATCGCAAATATCAATGGATTTTTGAATATCATTTGCCGAAATATCCGATTCTTCGTCAAAGCCGACATTGAAAGCGGAATACGGATTTTTGCCCGCGTTTAGCATTTTAAAAGTAAGGCCTGCTTTGACATTTTCTACGGCGGAATCGAGAGCTTCGGGAATTTTTTTATAGCGGTCTTTCCAGCTGTTTTTGACTGTTGTAAAAGGACTGCTTTTTTCAAGAAGTGAAATGGCTTGCTTGATGGCTTTTTGTTCGTTGGCGTTAAAATTTTCAAAAGAGTAGCGGTAGCGATCAACGCTATCAGCTGTTTTAACCCAATTATAAGAGTCATCTAAAGAAGCATCTAAATTAAAAGAAGCGACAGCCGTTAAAAGTGCATTAACCGCTTGAACCGCGCCGATGGCGACATCTAAATCGCCTTCATCAATATCCAAACGTTCGCCGTCGTTATCCAACGAATACAAGAAATTGCCCGCGCTTTTCACATTTTGCAAAAGGGCAATGGCCGAATCGGTTTTCGGGATAAAAGTATTTACCACCGTGGATTGAACGCGGTCATTGATCAAGCCGTATTTGTTTGCCGACAAATTGACGATTGCACCCGCGTAATTTCCAACATCGACATTGAATAAATTGAGTTTTAAATTTTCATCGCCGGACTCATAAACTCTGTAAATCGAATCGACTAAGGAATTGTTGATTGTATTGGCGAGAAGAGTAACTGCTAAACCAAATTGCGCTTCGCAACTATTCGGGTAAGCGTTCAGCGCTTTGTGAAAAGTCTCTTCGGCATTGGCGACGTAGAACTTGAGATTTTCGTAATTGTTTCTATTTTCAATTGCTTGCAAAACGGTTTTGTTCGCATCGTCAATTTGCGCGCGGAGGTTTGCGTCTTCAATATCCACGCAAGCCGAAATATCGATATCGGGATTCGATGGACCTTGCGAATTAGACGAAGAATCATCGGAACACGCATTCATCAAAAATGCGCTAGAAATTGCAACTCCAAAAAGTTTTTTGTAATCCATAAATTACGATTCCTTGTAAATTTTTGTGTAAATCTAATAAAATAATTGACGATTTTCTATGTATAATTATTGCAAAAAATGGAAAATGAGAAAATGGCTCAAGGAATTTCTCAGCGCGAATTCTAACGCCTTCAATTTTTGAATTTTTCTAGAATGCGCACGATTCTTTCATCAATTTGATTGTGTTAATTGTTTTAATTATTATAATTGATAGAATAAAAAAGTCAAAAATGACGCGGAAAATGGAAAAAATTTCCTTTTTTGCCCTTGATTTTTGTATTGGACTTTCTAATTTTGCTTCGCACTGCGGCGCGGTTCTGTGTCTGCAGCAACTTTTAGAGGATTACATGAAAACCATTATGGTGAACCCCAAGACGGTCACTCGTCAGTGGAAGCTCATCGACGCCGAAGGCAAGCCTCTCGGTCGCGTCGCCACCGCTGCTGCCCGCCTTTTGATGGGCAAGCACAAGGCTATCTATTCCCCGAACGTCGATACTGGCGACTTCGTGGTGATTATCAATGCTGGCAAGGTTGCAACCACCGGCAAGAAAGCTCAACAGAAGCAGTACTTCCACCACACCGGTCACATTGGCGGTGAACGCTGGATTTCTTACGAAGCTTTGATGGAAAAGCACCCGACAGAACCGCTTATGGAAGCGATCTGGGGCATGCTCCCGCACAGCTCTCTCGGCAAGAAGATGCTGAAGAAACTTAAAATCTACGCTGGTGCGGAACAGCCGCACGCGGCCCAACACCTCGAAACCGTAAGCATCGATTTCTAGGACGGAGGATATCTCTATTACTACCGCAAAATCTAAGAAGATCTACCGTGGCACCGGTCGTCGCAAGAACGCCATCGCTGCTGTTATCTTGAAGCCGGGTTCCGGCAAGCGTACCATCAATGGTCGCGATTTTAAGGAATATTTCCACTCTGACGTGCAAGATATGATTGCAAACCTTCCGTTTGCAGTTCTCAACAATGCAGACCAGTGGGATGTTGAAGTGAACGCTCATGGCGGTGGAATCGCTGGCCAGATGGGTGCAGTTCGCTTGGGCATTGCTCGCGCTCTCGTTGCAAACAACGCCGAAGACAAGTCCGCTCTCAAGAAAGAAGGTCTCATGACCCGTGATTCTCGTGCTGTGGAACGTAAGAAGTTCGGCCGCAAGAAGGCTCGTAAGCACTTCCAGTTCAGCAAGCGTTAATCGCTTGGCAAAGAAATTTGCAAAAAAGCTCCCGTTTTCGGGGGCTTTTTTTGTGCTTCATTTTCACGGGAATCGGAATGGTTTTTGGGGGCAATTTGCGTTTGCATTTTTTCTTAGAAAGATGAATTTTTCTAAATTTTCCGCGCTCAAATAATTTCGTTTGGGCATAACAAGCACCGGCCTATTCAAAAAATCGCTTCGGTGGCCTTTGGGCTTTGCGATTTTTCCGCCGGGAAGAACAACCGAAAAAAGGAAAATTATCATGGCTAATCTGCCTTCCGTTGAAGAACTCCTCTCTGCTGGCGCTCACTTTGGTCACCAGGCTCAGCGCTGGAACCCGAAAATGAAGCCGTATATCTTGGCGAAGAAGAATGACATCTACGTCATCAATCTCGACAAGACGATCAAGATGCTTGAAGAAGCAGGCAAGGTCGCTGCTCGTATTTCGAGCGAAGGCAAGAGCGTTCTCTTCGTCGGTACAAAGCCCACGGCACGCGCAATCGTGGAAGAAGTTGCTCAGAAGACGAATCATTTCTTCGTTTCGAACCGCTGGCTCGGCGGCATGCTCACCAATTTCCAGACTGTCCGCAAGTCCATTAAGCAAATCGATAAGATTGATCAAATGGAAGCTGACGGACTCTTCAAAGAACTCTCCAAGAAGGAAGTTCTCGACAAGACTCGTCTCCGCGAAAAGATGCTCGGCGTGTTCGGCGGTATCCGTGAAATGGCAACCCTTCCGGGTCTCGTCGTTGTCACCGACCTCCATCACGAACACATCGCTGTGGCTGAAGCTCGTCGTTTGCACATTCCTATCATCGGCATTTGCGACACGAACGTGGATCCGACCCTCGTGGATTATCCGGTTCCGGCAAACGATGACGCTGTGAAGTCTATCAAGCTCATCGTGGACTACATCGCAGCAAACGTGACGACTCGTTCTGAAGTGGCAAAGACTGCGGATGCAGAATCTGCAGCAAAGAAGTTTGATGACGCTCCGGCTCCGCGCAAGCGCAATTTCAAGCCGCGCAAGGCTGCTCCGAAGTCCGAAGAAAAGTCCGAAACCGCTGAGGAAAAGTAACAATGGCGATTACAATTACTGCCGCAATGGTAAACGAACTCCGTCAGAAGACTGGCGTGGGTATGATGCAATGCAAGAAGGCTTTGACCGAAGCTGAAGGCGATCAGGAAAAGGCATTCGAACTTCTCCGTAAGCAGGGTGCTGCTGTCGCTGCAAAGCGTGCGGACAAGGCTGCGAAAGAAGGTCGCGTGTTCCTCGTGATGGCTGCAAATCGCGCTGTCGCATTCGAACTCGGCTGCGAAACCGAACCGGTTTCTCAGAACCAAGACTTCGTCGCTCTTGCAAATCTCGCAGTGAAGGCTTGCGAAACTCAAGACATCAACTCGGTGGATGACTTGAAGAACGCTGTCGTTGACGGTGTGAAAATCGGTGACAAGCTCCAGGATGTTCTCGTGAAGATCCAGGAAAACATCGACTTCCGCAAACTCCGCGTCATTACTTGCGGTGCAAACGAAATCCTCGGCTCTTACAATCATGAATGGTAAGGTCGGCGTGATCGTGAAGCTCGCATTCGAAGGTTCTTTGAACAATGAAGAAGGTTTGAAGGCTGTCGCAAAAGACATCGCCATGCAGACTTCCGCATTTGCTCCGGAAGCGGTGAATAACGCTGCTATCCCAGCAGATCGCATTGCAAAGGAACGCGAAATTGCTCGCGAACAGATCGAACGTCAAGCTGCGGAAACCGGCAAGAAGACAAAGCCGGAATTCGTGGAACGTCAGATCGATGGCCGCGTGGCAAAGGTTCTGAAGGAACTCGTCCTCGAAGATCAAGAATTCTTCATGAGCGACAAGAACCCGCAGAAACTCAATGTGAAGGATTACCTCCAGAGCAAGGCCGCCGAATTCGGTCTTTCTTCTTTGAAGGTCGTTGACTTCGTTCGTTTCGAAAGAGGTAACTAATTATGGCAAGCACCAAGTTTAACCGTATTCTTTTAAAACTTTCTGGCGAAGCTCTCGCTGGGGAAAAAGGTCACGGCATCGACTCCGAAATCCTCACTACGATGGCTTCCGAAATCGCATCCGTTGTGAAGTCGGGAGTTCAAGTGGCGTTGGTGATCGGCGGCGGCATGAATCGTGCTCAAGGCGATGCCATGGGAATGCTCGGAACTGTCATGAATGGACTTGCGATGCAGGATGCTCTCGATAAGCAGGGCATTCCGTGCGTCGTGATGTCTGCAATTCGGATGGAACCTATCTGCGAATTCTTTAATCGCAGACGGGCTCTGTCTCTCCTTTCTTCGGGAACTGTTGTGATTTTCTCCGCAGGAACCGGAAACCCTTACTTTACGACAGATAGCGCCGCAGCACTTCGTGCGATTGAATCGGAATGCGATGTGATTATGAAGGCGACTAAAGTCGATGGAATTTATACAGATGACCCGGTGAAAAATCCGGCGGCAACACGTTTTGACGACATTCCCTACACCGAAGTGATTAACCGCGGCTTAAAAGTGATGGACACTGCTGCAGTTGCGCTTTGCTTAGAACAGAAAATGCCGATTTTGGTCTTTAAAATGGAAAAAGGGAACTTGACCAAGGCGACTGTTGAAGGTAATTTAGGTACACTTGTACATTGCTAATCGCTTGTACCGAATTTGAAAGAGGATTTCATGGCTGAAGAATATGAAGTAAAAATGCAAAAGGCGATCGAAGCAACCGAACGCGAATTTTCCAAAATCCGCACAAGCGTTGCAACTCCCGCTATTTTGAACAACATCCGCGTGGACTATTACGGAACGCCGACTCCGATTCCGCAGGTGGCAAAGGTCACTGTGCCGGAACCGCGTATGCTTCTCGTGACCCCGTGGGAAAAGCAAATGGTCGAACCGATTAATCGCGCCATTCAAATGGCAAATATCGGTGTGTCGCCGATTATGGAAGGAAACGGCATCCGCGTTTCGATTCCAATTCTCACATCGGAACGTCGTGCTGAACTCGCAAAAATTGCGCGCAAACATGCCGAAGAAGGCAAGGTCGCAATTCGCAACATTCGCCGCGACGCCAACGATGCGATTAAGAAAAATAAAGAACTCGGCGAAGACGAATCCAAAAAGCGTCAGGATCAAATTCAGAAAATCACCGACAGCTACATTGCAAAAATCGATGAAATTCTGAAAGTCAAAGAAGCTGACTTGCTCGAGGTGTAGTCGGTATGGCGAACGGGCTGAAACATGTTGCCATCATTATGGATGGCAACGGTCGCTGGGCAAAGAGCCGCGGCTTAGAACGTTTTCTGGGACACCGCAAAGGAACTCAGGCGACTATTGATGCGGTAAAATTCGGGTGTGATTTGCACTTGGAACATTTGACCTTGTATGTGTTCAGCTCCGAGAACTGGCAACGCCCTTCGAAAGAAGTGGATTATTTGATGAAGCTACTTGTGGAAATGGTTCACAAGGAACTTCCAGATTTGATGGAAAAAAATGTAAAGCTCGTGGTCATCGGAAACATTAACCGTTTGCCCGATGCTCCGCGCAAGCAACTGCAGCACGCTATCGATACAACTGCGAATAATACGGGGATGCAATTAAATCTTGCAATTTCTTACGGCGGACGTTTAGAAATCGTCGATGCCTGCAAAGCGATTGCAGAGAAAGTGCAAAAGGGAACTCTTGCGTTAGATGCAATTGACGAATCTGTTTTCGCTGAACATCTTTATTTAAAGGGCGCACCCGATCCGGATTTGGTGATTCGCACCGGCGGAGAATTCCGCCTTTCGAATTATCTTTTGTGGCAAGCTGCTTACAGTGAATTTTATGTGACGCCGACTCTTTGGCCCGAATTTACGAACGAAGAATTTCAAAAAGCGATTGATTTTTACAATACGCGCGAACGCCGTTTCGGCAAGGTTCTTGATGAGTAATTTAACTCTTCGCATTCTTTTTGCGGCGATTGCTATCCCAGTTACATTTGTGCTTTTGTGGCTGAACGATATTTCTCGGCTCGCTTTAATGAGCTTTTTCTGCGGAGCGGGCGCTTGGGAATGGGCACGGATGGCTTCGAAAATGTATAAAGGTCCGTCGATGCAAGTGGTGGCGCCTGTCACTGCGGTGGCGTTAACTCTTGCGTGGATTTTCCAATCGGGACATTTCTTTGGACTTGCTCCGGTTCCGCATTTAGTCGGGCTTGTTTTTGTCTGCGTCTTTGCCATTTACATCGGAATTGCATTTTCAAAAGTTTCAATTGATCATCTTTTTCCGTGGTTAATGATGCAGCTCGGCGCTCCGCTTTATTTAGGATTATGGGGAGGCTTGAATATTTATTTGCTCGGCTCGGGCAGTTTTTCGATTGAACATTCTTATAAACTCGTCATCGTAATGACAGCGATGTGGGTCTGCGATACGATGGCTTACTTTGGCGGACGCCTTTTCGGCAAGCATAAATTTGCTCCGGAAATTAGCCCGAAGAAAACATGGGAAGGCGCGATTTGCGGAACG
>SAMEA104315433__coassemble_156_pt1 | contig 36774 bp, 33 predicted proteins | sample SAMEA104315433__metabat2_low_PE_037 | metagenome-assembled genome bin SAMEA104315433 (sample SAMEA104315433) | gut metagenome | biome: Monkey gut; feature: monkey-associated habitat; material: faeces | place: China | collected 2013 | reverse complement strand
ACGCTTTGCTCCACTTCATCGAAATGTTTTACTTCGGATTTTGCTTCGACTAAAAGCATTTCGGCGTTGGCGAGGGCGAGCTTCATAAATTGCACGCGGTCTCCGCGCTGTGGCACTGTAATGCTTACTTTATGCGTTGTCTTTTCGGCGAGTTCTTCTTCGATTTGAATGCGGTCTTCGTCGGGAATTGCATTGCTGATGACGATATCGTTCGGAATGACTTCTTCGTTTTCGTACCAAGTCGGAAGCATTTCGCAGAGAATTTCTGCTTCATCTTGATCTTGATCGCATTCGAGCTGAAAATGTCTGCGCCCCGAGATGACGCCTTTGCGATATTCGAAAATAACTGCGGTCGCTAAATTTCCGTTGCGACGAACGGCGACCACGTCTAATTTCAGCGCGGTATCAGTTGTGTCGGCTTTTTGATTTGTATTGGTCGCTTGTAATGCTTCAATCGCATCGCGTTTTTTTGCGGCAGTTTCAAAGTCGAGAGCAAGACTCGCTTCTTCCATTTCGCGCGTCCACTTGGCGAGTAAATCGTTTCGTTTTCCATCGAGAACGCGAATCATTTCGTTCACATTTTCTGCATACTTTTCGGGAGTGCAAAGCCCCGCGCAAGGAGCAAGGCAACGCCCGATGTGATAATTTAAGCAAGGGCGTTGCGGTTTCGAAAGCGGAAACGAAAGTTTGCATTCGCGCATTTGAAAAAGGCGCGCTGAAATATCGACGAGAGTGCGGAAAGCTTTAGAACTCGGGAAGGGACCAAAACAGCGATAACGCGAAGAAGCGTGCCGCGAAAGAAATAATCGCGGAAACGGATCGCGCATATCGATTGCGATATAAGGATAATGTTTATCGTCTTTTAAGCGAACATTGTAAAGCGGTTTATGTTTGCGAATTAAATTCGCTTCGAGAATAAAAGCTTCTTCTTCGGTGTTGGTGACAATCCATTCGATGTTGTGAATATACGGAAGCATTAACATCGCTGCGCGATGTCCCGGTTTGGGTTTTCCGTCAAAGTAACTGCGAACGCGATGCGCAAGAACTTTTGCTTTCCCGACGTAGATGATTTTTCCCGCAGCATTTTTCATCAAATACACGCCGGGACGCATCGGAAGTTCCGTTAACCGTTTTTGAATTGCCTCTGAAAACATGAGCAAAAAATGAAAAATTTACGGCGCAGAAGAATCGCTTTCGAGAGAATTTTCGTCCGATGAATTTTCGCTAGAAATTTCTGCAGAATTTTCTGTTTCCGCAGAATTTTTTGGTGCGGAATTTTCTTCGGATTTTACTTCTTTTTCGTCTTCATTTTTTTCGGATTTTTTCTCGGGTTCATTGCCGATGTTAAACGATTTCTTGAAATAAATTACGTTTGCGTTAAACGAATTGTTCGCGCCGACATTGTAACCGACGACAGGGTGGAAACTTTCGCCAAAGGCAAAGGCGACTTCAAGTCCTAAGCGGAATACGCCGCGTCCATCTACGCTCACATCGGGATTGACTTTTCCTTGATAAGTTCCGTCTTTTGCATAAGCGTCTAAGCTTCCGTCTGCATCCATTGTCGAAGTTTGATAACCGAGAGAAAGCATCACTTCGACGAGATTTAACGGTTTAAATCCGAAGACGATTGCCGTGTAAGTGGTTCCGAAATCCAAATCCAATTTTCCTTTCCATTTATCGGGAGTGTAGCCGATATACGCAGAGTTATAACCGAAGAAAAGGCTCACGTCAAAGCAGCGAAGAATCGGCGGTAATTTTTCGCGGAAGAAATGTCCGAAGCTATGCTGCACACCGAAAGAAAGAAGATGATAACCTTGAAATTCGCTCACCGACGGAAAATACATGCCGCGGAACACAAGACGCGTATAGAAGAAACTTACGCCGAGTTGCAAATAAGGCAAAGTGAAAACAGAAATTCCGTGCAAATCTTCGTTACCGCCGAGGCCGAGATCCGCTTTGCTACCAAAGATTGTCGGCACATCGCCGTAGACCGAAGAATGATATTCGCGATCGCCAGATTCGATGAGCGCAATTTGAAAAGGCATGCCCGCTTCAAAAGCAAGTCGGCGTTCTACCGAAGCAGTCGAAAGCCAGCTGCCATTGAGAATTGTTCCCATATAAGTCGCAATGGGTTTTACATAACCTTCGCGGTTTACATTTTTTTGAAACGCAATCATCGATTGATAATCGCTCGCCCATTCTGCAGCAAAAGCGGAAATGGAGAAAATGAAAACGAAAAATAAAATGCACTTTTTCATGATTCCAAAAATAGATTTAATCGTTTCGAAATGAGGAATTGAGAATGGGATAATGCAGTTCTCTTTGCGGGTTTAACTGAGAAATCTTTCTACTTTTATTTTATGAAATTTTTATCAATTCTCGAACGCGCAAAAGTTTTTGCCGAAGAAGCTGGACGGAAAGCGCTTGAAATGCAAAAGCATTTGGAAAGCATCCGATTCAAAAATCCGAAAGATGTTGTCACTTCTGCGGATTTAGAAAGCGAGCGCATTATCATTTCTCATCTTCAAGAAGAATTTCCAGATCATTCAATTCGCACCGAAGAAGCGGGACATGTAAAAGATGGCTCTCGCTATGAATGGATTATCGATCCTGTGGATGGCACGGTAAATTTTAGTCGAGGCATTCCGCTTTGGGGCGTTTCGATTGCCCTTGTCGAAAATACAGAAAACGGTGCCGTTCCAATTGTCGCAGCGATTTCTCTTCCGGGATTAGGAAAAATTTATACCGCATCCAAAAACGGTGGCGCTTTTGTCAACGGCGAACGCATTCATGTGAGCGAAACCGCAGATCTTTCCAAAGCGATTGTTTCGAACGGTGATTTTAATGTGGGAAATTGGGAAAAAATCAATGCGCAAAATTTGAAAAATTTTCAGCGGGAAGCAGAAAATTGCACGCGTGTCAAATGCTATGGCAGCGCTGTGATCGAAGGCACTTTTACTGCGCAAGGTTCTCTCGATGCCTTTGTGATGACGATGAGTTATCCGTGGGATATCGCGGGCATTGCATTAATCGTCACCGAAGCCGGCGGAAAAGCGACCGAAATTTCGGGCGATCCGATTCGATTTGTCGATGGAGAACAAGTTCTCTTTTCCAACGGAATTTTACACGATCAAATGGTTCAAATTTTAAAGTGAGCGAAAAATGAAACGCGAAGGATTTAAATCTCGTCTTGGCTTTTTACTGGTTTCTGCGGGCTGCGCTGTCGGCATTGGAAACGTTTGGAAATTTCCATTTCTCGTCGGACAAAACGGCGGCGGATTTTTCGTTCTCTTCTATTTACTTTTCTTGATTCTCATGGGCGCACCTGTGCTTACGATGGAACTTGCCGTCGGACGCGCCTCGCGGAGAACTGCGGTTTCGGGCTATCGCCGATTGGAACCGCCGGGCAGTAAATGGCACCTTCACGGTTATGTTTGCTTCCTCGGCTGTTTGTTATTGATGATGTATTACACGACGGTTTCGGGTTGGATGCTCAATTACTTTTTCAAATTTGCATCGGGCAGTTTTGCAGGTTTGACATCGGAACATGTCGGCGATGTTTTTAGCACAATGCTTTCGAGCCCTTCGCAAATGCTTCTCGGCATGGGCGCAACCGTTTTCCTCGGATTTCTCATCAACAGTTTCGGTGTGCAAAAAGGATTGGAAGCGGTTTCCAAAGTGATGATGATTGGACTTTTCGTTTTAATCTTAGCGCTCGCCGTGCACAGTTTAATTCTTCCGAACGCATGGGAAGGCGTCAAATTTTATTTGCTGCCGAGCTTAGATAATATTAAAAATCAAGGACTTTCAAACGTCATTACTGCGGCGATGAATCAAGCGTTTTTCACGCTTTCGTTGGGCGTCGCAGCGATGGAAATTTTCGGTTCTTATACATCGGATAAATATACCCTCGGCGGTGAAGCGGTTCGTATTTGCGCGTTGGATACAACGGTTGCGATTGCAGCGGGCTTTATTATTATCCCCGCTTGCTTCTCGTTCGGCGTGCAGCCCGATGCGGGCCCGAGTTTAATTTTCATCACGTTGCCGCATGTCTTTTTGAATATGTCGGGCGGTCGTTTCTGGGGCGCAGCCTTCTTCCTCTTTATGACATTTGCGAGCCTTTCCACTGTCCTTGCGGTCTTTGAAAATTTGCTTTCGGGATGCATTGACGAATTTCAGTGGAATCGTAAAAAGGCGACATTTGTCTGCTTGCTCGTCGTCTTCGTTCTTTCAATTCCGTGTGCACTCGGCTACAATCTCTTGAGCGAAGTCCATCCGATTGGTTCCAAAGACATTCTCGATTCCGAAGATTTTATCGTTTCGAATTTCTTGCTCCCGCTCGGTTCTCTTGTATATCTGCTTTTCTGTGTCACCAAATGGGGCTGGGGATTTGACAATTATTTAGCCGAAGCGAATAAAGGCGAAGGCTTAAAAATTCCGCGCTGGTTTAAAAATTATTTCCGTTTTATTTTGCCGATTTTATTCCTCTTTGTTTTCATCAACGGACTTTTATAAAAAATGGAACGTGAATTTTTCAAAACGCGATTGGGATTTTTGCTCGTTTCTGCGGGCTGTGCTGTCGGCATCGGAAATGTTTGGCGCTTTCCATTTCTCGTCGGACAAAACGGTGGCGGATTTTTCGTTCTCTTCTATTTACTTTTCTTGATTCTTATGGGCGCACCTGTGCTTACGATGGAACTCGCCGTCGGACGCGCGTCGCATCGCACGGTCCGCTCTGCATTTAAAATGCTCGAACCGAAAGGAAGTTTTTGGCATTTGCACGGCGTTCTTTGCTTTTTCGGCTGTTTGCTGTTGATGATGTATTATACGACGGTTTCGGGCTGGATGCTTAATTACTTCGGAAAATTTTCGCTCGGAACATTTTCGGAAATTTCGTCGGAACAAGTAAACGGCATTTTTGATGCGATGTTACAAAGTCCGGCAGAAATGATTTTGGGCTTAGGAATTATTGTCTTCTTTGGATTTTTCGTCAACAGTTTCGGTATCCAAAAAGGATTAGAAAAAATTTCCAAGTGGATTATGATTGGACTTTTTTTGCTCATTGTTTTACTCGCACTCAATAGTTTAAGACTTCCCAATGCGATGGAAGGCGTCAAATTTTACCTTTTACCGAATTGGGATAATTTGAAGGAGCAAGGAATCGGAAATGTGTTGACCGCTGCGATGAATCAAGCGTTCTTCACCCTTTCTATCGGCATCGGCTCGATGGAAATTTTCGGTTCGTATATGTCGGATAAATTTAGCATCGGCGGAGAATCGATTCGCATTTGTTCCTTGGATACTCTCGTCGCATTGATAGCTGGATTTATCATTATGCCCGCGTGCTTTGCTTACGGCATCCAACCAGATGCTGGACCGAGTTTGATTTTCCTTTCTCTGCCGCAGGTTTTTGTTCATATGTCGGGCGGACGTTTTTGGGGCTCTGTCTTTTTCTTGTTTATGACATTTGCGAGTTTCTCCACGGTGCTTGCGGTCTTTGAATATTTGATTTCTTATTGCTTAGACGAATTTCATTGGACGCGGAAAAAGACGACGATTTTATGTTTCTTCGCCGTCTTCTTGCTTTCTCTTCCGTGTGCGCTCGGCTATAATATTTTAAGCGATTTATATCCGATAGGAAACCGCGACATTTTGGAATCCGAAGATTTCATTCTTTCGAATATCTTGCTTCCGTTCGGCGCTTTAGTTTTTATACTATTTTGCGTGACCAAATGGGGCTGGGGATTTGATAAATACATCGCCGAAGCGAATAAAGGCAAAGGATTAAAAATTCCGCATTGGTTCAAATATTACTTCCGCTTTGTGCTTCCTATCCTAATTTTTATCGTCTTTATCAACGGACTTCTCTAATTTAAACGAAGAATGGGTGCGAATAATTATATTAAGAGTATGCAGTTTAAGACTTTGATCGTAGATGATGAACCGTTGGCGCGCATGCGAATGCGCAAATTGTTGGAACCGTATTCGGATTTGGTAAGCATCGCTGGCGAAGCGAGCACCGGAGAAGAAGCGGTTGCACAAATTCGTTCGCTGCATCCCGATTTGGTTTTCTTGGACATTCAAATGCCAGATAAAAATGGCTTTGATGTATTGAAAGAAGTCGATTCTGAAGAAGATCCGCTGGTCGTCTTTACAACGGCTTACGATGAATATGCGTTAAAAGCTTTTGCCGAAGATACCGTTGATTATTTGTTAAAGCCGATTGAAGAAGAACGTTTGCAAAAATGCATGGACAAAGTGCGTCGCTTAGGCGCAATCCTCGGCGGCACAGTGGATACCGAAGAAGATATGCAGCGTTTGCTGAATCGCGCTCCAAGCAATCAACCGCAATATCTGCGTCGTATTCAAGCGAAAATTGGCGACCGCACCATTGTGATTCCCATCGAAAATATTTTCCGTTTTCAAAGCGAAGAAAAATATACGACTGTTTATGCGTCGAATGGAAAATTCATCATTAGCACGCCGCTCGTCGATTTAGAAAAACGTTTAGATCCGGCACAATTTGTCCGCGTTCATCGGGCGCATTTAATCGCCATCGATGCGATTACCGAATATCAGCGTTTGCCAAATGGACATTTTTCGATTAAACTCCACGACAAAGACAATTCGGTCATTCCAGTCAGCCGTAATTTTGTGAGCAATTTACACTCCTTGTAAAAAGCAATCTCGTTTCTGCAAAGAAAACGGAATGAATTGCTAAAGAAAAGCGTACTCCATGTGCGCTTTTTCTATTTTTGGGAGCCCTATGCCAAATAGCTTAGAAACAGATAGCAAATTTCTAAAAAAAGGTGTCATTGTAAACATCATCGGCACCATTCTAAAAGTGTGCGGGCCGATGCTCACCTTTGTGCTTGCCCGCGTTTTTGGACCGGCGGAATTTGGCATTTTTGTGTCGGCGCAGACTTTGCTTTTGACGATTTCGCGCTCGGCGACTCTCGGACTGGATAAAGGGCTTTATTGGTATTTGCCGCAGAATAAATTGCAAGGGCGCAAACCTTTTGACGGTGTGATGGAATCGTTCTGGGTTTCTGTCGTCGTGTCGTTTATTTGTTTGGCTGTCATTTTTGTCGGCTCGTTTACGCCGTATATTTCAAAAGAACTTCCGTGGTACGCGCTATCGATTGTCTTCTTTGCCGCGTCCTACGTGTTGAGCAATACTTCGGAAGGAAACCGCAAACCGCAAAATGCCGTTTTCATCAATTCATTTTTTGTCGCCGTTTTATCGCCCGCGACATCGATTGCTTTACATTTTTTGAATGTTCCGCATGCGCTTCCGCTTGGACTTTTGGTCGGTCAAATGGGCGGATTTATTTTGCATTTCATTTTAGTGAAAAAGCAATTCCCGGAAATGCCATTCTTCCCAGGAAAATTTGTTTCGAAAGAACTTTTAAAATATTCTATTCCGCTGGGCTTTAATGAATTTGTTTCTTCATTTTTAATTCGCTCGGGCCTTTGGATGGTGATGCTTTTCTTTGGACCCGAGAAAGCGGGCGCTTACGGAATTATGGTGACGATTTCGAATGCGCTTCAAACGATTCGCGTAGGCTTTACGCCAATTCTTACGCCTGTTGTTGCGGGCATGGAAAAGGAACGTTTGAAAACGGACTTAAAACCGGTTTATAGTTATTGCGTTTTCATGGTGACGTTTATTCAACTTTTGGTTGGATTTTTTATCGTGCTTTTCCCGAGTGAAATCATGAGCATCGCAGGAAAAGCGTTTATTATTCAGCCCGAAACTTTGGGAATTCTTTTGCTTGTGCATTTGGTGATGGGATTTGGCGGAATGACTTTAGTCGTGATCAACGGAATCGGAAAAAGTTTATACACCTTAAAAATGAATTCATTTTGTTTAGCGGTTGCGTTAATTTCGGGATATTTTTTAGTGCCCGCATTCGGACTTGTCGGCGCTGCACTTTCGATGCTTTTATACAGCTTAATTGAAATTTTGTGGAACAATGTTTACTTGTGGCGTCTCGGGCTTCGCGTGTATTCGGCAAAGCTCATTTCGCAAGGTTTATGGGTTATCGGACTTATCGTCTTTTACATTTTAATCAATTTGAATTTATTCGCATTTTCGCTTGTCGAAAAATCCGTTTTATATATCGTTATCGTCGCAGGACTTTTAGCTTATTGGAAAGTGATGAGCAAAAAAATGGCTGCCGATAAAAATTCTAATGGGGTTAAAGGCTAATGAAAAAATTAAACATGCACGAATGTCGTGAAATTCAAATGTCTGTCTTGGATGAAATTGACAGACTTTGTAAAGAAAATCATTTGAAGTATAGCCTTGCGTATGGAACTTTACTCGGAGCGATTCGTCATAAAGGCTACATTCCTTGGGACGATGACATCGATATTTTTCTTTTGCGAAGCGATTACGACAAATTGATTTCGCTTTTGAAAAATGCTAGCATTAAAAAAGCCGATTGGCTTACGCTTGCTGACGATACTTGCAGCGATTACTTTTATCCGTTTGCCAAAGTTTACGACAATCGCACGACAGTGAAAATGGAACGCCACAAAGGCGAAATGGGACTTTGGGTCGATATTTTCCCGATGGATAATTTACCGCAAAAGCAATTCTTTGAAAAATTTTTCGTTTACTATTGCAGTTTTTTGCGCGTGATTAGTTTATCGATTACAACGGATTTTGAATCCAAACAATACGATAAATGGACTTTATTTTACAAACGCATTTTCCACACTTTTGCAAAAGTCATCGGCGAAAAAAGATTTTGCCGTTACGTGGAACGCGTTTATCAAAAGTATGCAAATAAGCCTTCGAAAAATGTGGCGACTCTTTTCTTTGATACAAAAACCGACCGCATTTTAGACAAAGAAAAAATTGCAGAAACCGTTTCGTATGCGTTTGAAAATAGACATTACGATGGCGTCAAAAATTACGATTATTATTTGACGGAATTTTACAGCGATTATATGCAGCTGCCGCCTGTCGAAAAACGCTACAATCACGGGCTCGATTGCTATTTAAAAGACGAAAAAATTTAACACTCAACAAAAGGCAAACTATGAATTACTTAGATAGAAACGAATTCAATTTCAAACCTTCCGAAAAAGTTTTGAATGCAATTCGAAATTTTAATCCCGAAGAACTTTGCTTTTACACGCGCATTTACGACGAAGGTAAAAAGAGCATTTTCTCGGTGAAGTTAAGCGCAATCTACAATGTTCCCGAAAGTCAAATTTTATTGGGCTACGGTGGCGAAGATATTTTGAAAAATGCCGTGCATTATTTTTTAATGAAAGGCGATAATAAAACCATCATGATTCCCGAATTTTCGTGGTGGTATTATAATCGCATTGCGGGCGAATGCGGCGGCACTTTTACGATGTATCCGCTTTACGAAAAAGAAGATACCTTTGCTTACGATGTCGATGAAGTGATTAAACTGACCAATCAAAATCATCCGCGGATGTTGCTTTTGGCATCTCCGAATAATCCGACGGGAAATTCTTTAACTCCCGATGAAATTTCTCGCATCATGGAAAACATTCCAAGCGATACAATTGTTTTAATCGATGAGGCTTACGCTTCGTTTATTTGCACCGATACCGCTTACATTGCGCCGCTCGTTGCAAAATATTCGAACTTGATTATTTCGCGCACACTGTCTAAATTCTTCGGGCTTCCGGGTCTTCGCATGGGCTTTGGATTTATCGGAAAAGGTCATGATTCGTTCTTGAGTTACGCCAATAAATATTTGGGCTACAACCGTTTTAGCGAAGCGGTTGCGATGGCTGCAATCGATAGCGAAGATCATTATCGGAAAGTCGCCGATGAAATGCAGTGGGACAGAGACCTTTTCCAAAAAGAACTCGGCGGTCTTCCGGGCTTTAAAATTTACAAGAGCGTTGCCAATTTTATTTTGATTAAATATCCGGTGCGCATTCAGGAAGCGCTCAAAAAAGCGCTCGCCGAACAAGATTACAAAATCAAATTTATGACCGATAAAGGTTTGGAAGATTGCTTGCGCATTACTCTCGGGCGGAAAGAACAAATTCAACTCGTCGTCGATACGATTAAAAGGTGCGCATTATGATTGCTGTCATTTTAGCCGCAGGAATTGCTTCGCGTCTGCGCCCGCTCACAAACGATACGCCAAAGTGCTTGCTCGATGTCAAAGGCAAATCGCTTTTGGAACGTTCGATGAACGCGTTAATCGATGCGGGCATTTCGGAATTTGTGATTGTCACGGGTTATCTCAATCAAAAAATTGAAAATTTCGTAAACGCAAATTACAAACAAATTAACGTTACCTTTATTCATAACGATGTTTACGAATTGACCAATAACATTTATTCTTTGTGGCTTTCGCGCAAAGTCGTCGATGCCAAAGACTTTTTGCTTTTAGATAGCGATCTACTTTACGACCCGCAAATCGTAAAAAATGTCTTGGCGGATAAAAACGAAAATGTGCTCACGCTCATTCGCCATGAACTTGGCGAAGAAGAAATGAAAGTCGTCACCGACGAAAAAGGCGCAATCGTTGAAATCAGTAAAACTTGCGACCCGAAAATGGCTGCGGGCGAAAGTTTAGGCATCGAAAAAATCGGCAAAAATTATTCGAAAGCTTTGTTCATCGAACTTGATAAAATGATGAACCAAGAGCATTTGGAAAATAAATTCTACGAGCTTGCTTTTGAACGCTTGATTCAGCAAGGGCACACTTACAGCGTTTTAGATGCATCAAATTATTTTTCGTGCGAGCTTGATACCGTCGAAGATTTTGAAAATGCGAAAGTGAAAATTCCGCTGCCGTAAAAACGCTGAAAATTTTTGCAAGGAAATGAAACCATGGTGAAGTATCTTTTTGTTCTGACGAGTTCTCCGAAAGATTTTTTCTGCGAACAAACTTTGGTTGCTATCGCATCGTTGCGGGATCACAATCCGAATGCGTTTGTGACTCTTTTGACGGATGACAAAACGGCTGCAACGCTCACGGGGCCGCGGGCTGCATTAAAAGATGCTGTCGATGAATTTAAAGCGCTTACGTTAGATGAAAAGTTTACGCCGATGTTGCGTTCGCGTTATTTGAAAACGGTCATGCGCAATGTCATCGATGGCGATTTTCTTTACATGGATTCGGATATCGCAATCGTCGATGATTTGACAATTCCCGCAGAATGGGCAGGCGGCATTTACGCGGTTCTCGATTTTCACACGAATTTGCACAAGGCAATCAATCGCAAAAAAGTGTTGAACAATGCGAAGCGTCTCGGTTTTTCGCCGATTTTAAATGACGAAATTTTTAACGGAGGCGTGATGTTTGCTGCCGATACGCCGGAATGCCGCAAATTTTTTGAAACGTGGCATGAACTTTGGCTGTATTGCGTGAACAAAAATTTCCCCTACGATATGGCTTCTCTCGCTGAAGCGAATTTCAAATTTCATTATGTGACACGGAAAATGCCCGGCGGTTGGAATTGTCAACTCGCTTACGGCAACCGTTTTCTCCCGACTGCAAAAGTGCTCCACTTCTTCGGTTCTCGCATTATCGATACTTGCGGCCACAAAGTTCCTGAATCGATGAATTTATTTTTGCCGAAAATTTTGCGGAAAGATTTTTACACGAATTTGAAAAATATTCCGGTGAAAGTCGGCGCCGATAAAAAAATCACAATCAACGAATATTACGACGATGTGATTTTACACGCCAAAGAAGAATTTGAATATCAAACGAAAAAAGTGGGAGCCGCTGGCGCTTATATTATTCGCAGTTATGCGTTTGCAAAATCGCTAGCGTGGATTTATAAGAAGGCGCCGTTCCTTACCAAATTGCTTTCGGGAATTGGAAAAATTATTGGGTAATGTTAAAAAGTTTTCGTTCTTGATTTTGCAAAATTTGAATGAAAGAATCTTGCGAAAAATCAAATGGGCGAATGTCGTAATCGATGGCGAGCAAATACGGCGACGCATTATGGAAATTGAATTTGTCAATTTCCGATTGCAGCTCTTGTAAACAATTTTCGATTGCTGAATTTTCTTGGGAAGTTATCAAAATTAAAAATTCATCGCCATCGCAGTGGATGGAATTGCCGCGATCGCCGACTGCGGTTTTTAACATTTGCGCAAAATTTTGAATAAAAGAATTTTGCGGAAAACTCAAATTGATTTTTCGAAAATCGTGAACTGTTAAAAGAATCGCCGTCATTTTGGTGGGACGAATTTTGGCAGAAACGCGTTGCAAAAAATTCAAATAATTGCGATTGTAAAGTCCGGATTCTTGATCGCGGAAAAGTTTTTCGTTCTGTAAACTGACGAGAATTCCCGCAAGAGAAATGGCGAGAGAAACGGAGAGAACAGAATTGCCGTAGAAAAAAGTTTGAACGCTTCCGCCGATAATCGCGGGCAATAAATAAGCCCACAGCGGAAAGGATTTGAAAACGCCGCCGCGCAGGCGCGTGCAAAAATAAAAGATAATCGAATCGATTAAAATGCCGTAATCGATGCAAAGGAAATAATTGTAGAAAGTTTCGCGGTGGTAAAAATTATTATCGTCGAGAGAAAAGGAAAGCGGTTCGATAAAATTGATGCAAAGAAGAAAAATCCCCGAAGCGATGGCGACAAATAAGCAGCCGTTATGTAACTGCGAAAGCGGAGATTTTAAATGCGCCGCCAAAAAACGCAGCCAATAAAAACTTGTGAGCATAATGGAAACATAAAGCCAACTCGTAGAAACGGCGATGAAAATGCGCGCAAATTGTCCGGGATGTCCGATAAATAAATACGAAAGTGGGTCGGCGATGCAGTTAGACAACGAGCAAATCATCAAAATCGTTAAATTTTTATTTTCTTCGGAATTATCTTTAAATCGCCAGCGGCTCGTGAGCAGCAAAAGGCAAATCAAAAGACAACCGAAAAGGTTGACGATAAAAATATTTTCCAAATCAAAATTTGTAGGCATAGAATAAATTCTTAAAAATTCTTTTTTAATATCCAAAAGATAACTAAAAATTACTATTTTTGCGAGCGAATTTCATTTTGAGGGTGAAAAAATGAAGAAAAATTTTTTTACAAAAGTTATTTTGGTGAATGTTCTGTTTGTGCTGACGCTGAACGGATGGGCACAAGAAACGGAATCGGCTGATTCTCTTGTTGTAAAAGAACCGGCAATCGATAGCCTCGCTTGGATGGAAACGAAAATTCGAAATTCCTGTGCGGGCGTTGAAGAGGAATCGCTTTGCTTGGAATGGATGCGGACGCATTCTGCTCTGCAATGGAAAACTCTCGATTCTTTATTTTGCAAAAATCGCGAATCGATTGATGCGTGCAAATTGTATTTGGATAGCATTCCGCGTGAAAAGCGCGGACCGTATTTGCGCACATTAGAATCCGAAGGACTTTTGAATTTTACGCGCACTGTTGAATCGGATACCGTTTACGAAAAAACGCTGACAACGGGCGAGTGCTTCCGCGATCTCGAAGAAATGACAAATCGCACAATGCGAATGATTGCGGAATCGGATGCGGGCGATTCGATGCATTTTGATTTTGGAAATTGCGCTTTTGATGGAAGCGATTCAGCGAAGCACGATTGCGAAAGTTTGATGAATGCATTTGCGCAAGCGCGAAAAGAAGAATGTGCGACGAGCGTTGTCACGAAAATGGTCCGCGAAAAATTTGAAAAAGTAGAACAAGTTCATTTATTCGATCGGCAAATTGATGCGCTGTGGTCGGGGCTTTGGAATTTAGATTGGTATAAACGCGATACATCGTGGAATCGCGATATGGAATTTTTAGGAAAAATGGGGCTCAGTTATTCCGAAGAATATTTGCGGACGCAAATTCGCGATGCGTTTCAAAATACGAATGATGTGTGGAATTTCCTCCTTCTCAATGCGTGTTCCGTTTACCCGACAATCGATGACGGCTACGAAAAAATGCAATATTTCCGCTTATTCGATTGCGATTCGATTTTGAAAAATCATCAGTTGAGTTGCGACGGAAGCGTTCTCGAAAAAGAAGTGCCGCGGACGATGAATGGTCAACAACCGGTAAAAGTCATTTGCGATTTGAAAGAACATCGTTGGCGGGAAATGAATGAAGAAGAACGTCGCTTTGGATTATGTTCTGCGAAAAATTTCGGCGAAGAAAAGAAAACGCCGACGGGAATTTTTATCTGCGATCAAGGTTGGAAAAAATTGACAGAAGCGGACACTTGGGATAGGGATTTTTCCAGTGGATTTGCTGCGGGAAAATTCCGTCCGAAGCGAGAATATTTTCAAGATTCGCGTGATGGAAAAGTTTATCGCATTGTCAAAGTGGGAACGCAAACATGGATGGCGATGAATTTAAATTACGCGACTTTGTGGGGAAGCCGTTGCGGAAACGGAAAAGACATCAACTGCACAGCTTACGGTCGGCTTTACAATCAAGAAGCTGCGCAAAAAGTTTGCCCAGCCGGTTGGCATTTGCCGACTTCTGCCGATTGGGAAAATTTGTATGCTGCTTTGCAAAATCAAGTGCCTGCGAATCAGAAAAATAAATTGATTTCTGCGGGAGGATTTGTGTGGCAGCCGGCACCGAAAAAAGAGGCGATGGTTTATTGGATTCCCGATGTAACTGCCGAAAGAATGACTGCGCGAGTCAAGCAAACGGGAATTTCTTGGGATGCGGAATCGGGAAAATTTCCCTATCATCCAGTACGCTGCGTGCTCGATGAATAGTACATTAAGAATATGCTGAATTTTTTACAAAGTGAATTGTTTCAAAAAGTGCGAAAAGTTTTGCCCGCAGCCTCTTTCTTCGGAGGCTTTACGTGGGATTCCATTACTCTCGGCAAATTGGTGCAGACTTCGGACTTGGCGATACTTCTTTTGTATTATCTCGCTTCTCTCGTTTTCTTAATTCTTCTCGCCGCCGAACCGGGAAAATTTTTAAACCGCAGTTGGAGCGAAGCATGGCAAAATCGTTTTACTTACGCAGTGCAATTTTGCTTTGGCAGTCTTTTTAGCGCGCTCGTCGTCTGCTATTTTAAAAGCAGCGCATCTGTCGGAGCTTTTTTCCTGGTGATTCTTCTCGCAGGATTTTTAGTGGCGAATGAATTTTTGCAAAAAAGTTATGCGATGTTTGGATTTACTCTCGCCCTTTTTCATTTGCTCGGCACGATGTATTTGAATTTTTTAATTCCGCATTTGGTAAATGGCTTAGGATTTTTCTGGTTCTTTTTATCGTCGTTAATTTCGTTTGGAATTTGTGTCGGCGCTTGGAAAATTTCAAAAAAGTCGGCGAAAGTTCTTGTGGCTCCCGCATTGATTTCTTGTCTTTTAGGAATTGCTTTTTTGGGAAATTGGATTCCGCCGGTGCCGCTCGTTTTGAAAGATCAAAATGCGTGCACAGAATTTCAGCGGGATTATTCGTGCAAAGTTGATGAGGTGGGAACGCTAAAAAGTTTATGGATTGCTGCGGGTTTTGCGCCAACGATTACGGCGGCTGCGGACGGTGTTACTTTTGTGAGTTCGGTTTTTGCGCCGGCAAAAGTCGAAGCGCAGTTGGAACATCGTTGGTATTATCTCAATCCGAAAACGGGAAATTTTGAATTGATGAGTCGCATTTCGTCCGAGCGAATGCGCACGCATGGAAGTCGTGAAGAAGGTTTCCGCATTTATACGAAAAAGCGAAATGTGCCTGCGGGAAAATGGCGCGTTGACACGGCTGTTCAAAATGGGGCAGTTATCGGGACGAAAACTTTTTACATTCAAAAATCCGATGGCGAAGTGAAAAAGAAAGTGTGGAAAATCAATTGAGTTGAAATTTCTCATTTTTAATTTTATACATTTAAACTATGGATAAACTCAGCCAAAGCTTAGAAGATTACTTAGAAAAAGTCTTGATGTTGCAACTGTCGAAAGGCAATGCGCGTTTGAAAGATATCGCTGCCGAATTGAAAGTGAAAGCGCCTTCGGCGGTGCGCGCAATGCGAGAATTAAAAGATCTCGGCTATGTTGAGCAAGAGCCTTATGGTTTGGTAACATTAACGGAAGCGGGACACGCCGCGGCCGCTTCGGTTCTCGGCAGACATACTCTTCTCCGCAGCTTTTTTATGCAATTAGGCGTTTCCGCAGAAATTGCCAACGAAGACGCTTGTGCCGTGGAACATGTTCTCTCGGCAGAAACTTTAGACCGCATTGAAAGTTTTGTGCAAAAAAACGCGAAAACGGTGAAAAAAACGGCAAAAACGAAAACTGAGAAGAAATAAACCGAAAAGAAATTGCAGGGCCGCGCTATCGCGCGGTCTTATTTTTTACTTAAAAAGTTAGCTGAATCTCACTTTTTAAAGGAATTAGCCTTGACTAATTCCTGTTTTGTTTTAAATTTAGCCTTGTAAAATTAGCTTAGACTAAACAAAATAGTTTAAGCTAAACTAATTATTCGAAGAAAAGATTTCTAGAAAGGAAACCTAACATGAAAAAGACAATCGGAATGATTCTGGCGTCGGCTGCGATGACAGCCCCGCTTTTTGCTCAAGATTCTGCGGCCGAAGTAAAAGACCCGCAATTCTCCGTCGCCGGGGAAGTTGAATTTGAAGGCAATGCCCATTTCAAACAAGTAGATCCGCGTGATGAAGTGAAAAATAATCGCGAAACGAATAAAGCTTTCCACGATTATTCTTCGACTTTTGGACTCGTTTTCTCGGTAAAGTTTAACGAAAAATGGTCTGCGGAAGCGGGAATCAAAGCGGACGACGATAATTCTTCGCCGGGATTTGCTTACGATGGAGCGTTTATCCAATACCAAGTCAATGATAATATCGCATTGAAGGCGGGTGACTTTACCTACTCCGAAGGCGCTTTGCGTTATTACGATTACGATGATCCGGGCGATGCTGCATTCGGCATGACCGAACGCAATATCCGCGGTTTGGAAATTGACGCTTACGGCCTTTTGGTGGGCTTTGGCTGGGGCCGCGACGATGACGATTGCATTGCCGATGAAAATGGCGAAGAATTGGGCTGCACTTCTTACGATGTGCATCTCGCTTATGAACTTGCGCTCGGCAATCACACGATTCGTCCGTTTGTGAACTATCAAAGTTATCAACTGAAAAACGGAAACCGTTTGCGCGCAGGCGTTACTGCAAATCTCGTCTTTGGCGATGCGATGAATGTGCAAGTGGCTTACGGCCTTCTCGCTGATGCACTCAAAGAAGACGAACCGAAAATGAGTCACGCATTTGCTCTCGAACCGGAATTTAACTTCGGAAAACTCACCGTGAAAGGCTCGGCGTTCTATGCTTACAAAGCGGACGAAGAAGATGTGCCGACCGAAATTGAAGTGCCGGAATATATGTTCGCTTATGTCGAACCGATTTTCGCCATCAACGATCAACTTTCTGTTGGCGTGCAAGGGGAATATCACACGATGTCCACCAATAAAGATGACGAACTCGCTCAAGTTTTCGTCGGATCGAAAGCGTATTTGAATCCGACTGAAAATCTTTCGTTAGAAGCATACGTGCGCGCGTGCATCCCTGTGGGCGATGATTACGATAGCGATAGCGGAAGCGATTATGCCGGCCAAGATGATGTTTACTTTGGCGCAGGTGCAAGCGTAGGCTTTACATTCTAAAAATAGGAGGACGATACGATGCCACTTACTTTCTGTACAATCGGACAAAATTTTATTGTCAAAAGACTGAGCGGAGATTCCGCGGTCCGTCAGCACTTAAATGAACTCGGTTTTAGCGTGGGTTCTCCGGTGACTGTGATTTCTAGCCTCGGCGGAAACGTGATTGTCAAAGTGAAAGAGTCACGTATCGCCCTTGATCATAAACTTGCTAGCCGAATTATGGTGTAATTCGATAGCGCAGGAGACAAATATGAAAACTTTAAGAGATGCAAATGTCGGCGAAACTGTAAAAGTTTTGCGCTTAAATGGCGAAGGTGCTTTGAAGCGTCGCCTGATGGATATGGGGTTAACGAGTGGAGTGGAAGTTTACATTCGCAAAGTGGCGCCGCTCGGCGATCCGGTGGAAGTCACTGTTCGCGGTTATGAATTGAGCCTTCGCAAAGATGATGCGGATTGCGTGGAATTAAAGGCATAAGGAGATTTTGAAAAATGGCTATTACCATTGCACTCGCAGGCAATCCGAACTGCGGAAAAACGACGATGTTTAATGCGCTCACCGGCGCAAATCAATATGTGGGAAACTGGCCTGGCGTTACTGTTGAACGCAAAGAAGGTCGCTTAAAGAAAAATAAAGATGTTAAAGTCGCGGATCTTCCGGGCATTTATTCGCTTTCGCCTTATACGCAAGAAGAAGTTGTCTCGCGCGATTATTTGTTAAGTCCTGCGCCCGATTCGATTTTGAATATTGTCGATGCGACAAACATTGAACGCAATCTTTATTTGACGACGCAACTTTTGGAATTAGGAAAACCGACGGTCATTGCGCTCAACATGATGGATGCGCTCAAAAAATCGGGCGCAAAAATTAACGTTCAAAAATTGGCGGACAAATTAGGCGTTGAAATTGTCGAAACGCAAGCGCTTTACGGAAAAGGCATTGCGGAAGCTGCTGCGAAAGCAACGGAAATTGCAAATTCTAAAACAGCACCGAAAATTTCAAAATTTTCGGAAGATGTGGAAAAGGCAATCGCTGATGTCGAAGCGATTCTTCCGACGACGGTTTCTGAAAATTTGAAACGTTGGTTTGCGATTAAATTGATTGAACGCGATCAAAAAGTTACCGCAAAGCTTTTTCTTTCGAAAGAAGATTCCGCTCGCATTGAAGAAATTGTAAAAGCGCTGGAATCTGCCCGCGAAAGCGACAGCGAATCCATCATCACCGATGAACGTTATAATTATATCGCAACGATTTTGGATGGCGTTCTGCAAAAATCTAAAGCGGGTTTAACGACTTCGGATAAAGTGGATCGCATTGTTACGAACCGCATTCTCGGTTTGCCTATTTTCCTTCTCGTAATGTGGGCGGTTTACTATGTCGCTGTTTCCACGGTGGGTTCGATGGGAACCGATTGGGTGAACGATGTTTTGGTCCCGGGAATTCAAGATGCAATTTCAGGATGGCTTGAAAATGCGGGTGCGAGCCCGATTTTAATCGATGCTCTGGTGAATGGCGTAATCGGTGGCGTGGGAGCCGTCGTCGGGTTTGCTCCGCAAATGTTTGTGCTCTTTATTTTGCTTTCCTTTATCGAAGATTGCGGATATATGGTGCGCATCGCATTTGTGATGGACCGCGTTTTCCGTCGCTTTGGTCTTTCGGGCAAAAGCTTTATCCCGCTTTTGATTTCGTCGGGCTGCGGCATCCCGGGTATTATGGCGTCGAAGACGATTGAAAATGATAACGATCGCCGTTTGACGATTATGACGACGACTTGGGTGCCGTGCGGTGCAAAGCTTCCGGTGATTGCGTGCATGGCTGGCGTGATTGCGGCTGCGGGCGGATTCGGTTCTTGGGTTGCTCCGTCGGTTTACTTTATGGGAATCGGTAGCGTTCTTCTCGCAGCGATTATGCTCAAGAAAACGAAATCTTTCCATGGTGAAGCGGCGCCGTTTGTAATGGAACTTCCGCAATATCATTTACCGCAAATTAAAACGGTTTTAATGCATGCGTGGGAACGCACTCGCGGATTTTTAATTAAAGCGGGAACGATTCTTTTCCTCGCTTGCTTGGCGATGTGGTTCCTTTCGAGTTACGGTTGGGAATCGGCAAAGGTCGAAGGCGAAGAAACTGTTGCCGAAGAAACTGTCGCCGCTACAGGAGCGCCTGCAGAAACTGTTGAATCGGTGGTGACGGAAAAGTCTGCGGAAACAGAAGAAGCCGTAGCCGAAACAGCGTCGACAGAATCGGTGGCTGCTCCAGCAGAAACTCCGGCTGAAGAAAAAACGGAAAATGCCTCGGCAGAAAATGCAGAAGCTGCAGAAGGCGAAGGTGGCGAAGAAGAGGAAGCGGCAGCTGCTGAAGGCAACGTCGTCGCGGATACGGAAAACTTGGAATTCGGTTTAGTCGAAAATTCGCAGAACTCGATTCTCGCTCGCGTCGGTAATGTGTTGCGCTACATCTTTATTCCTCTCGGCTTCGGCGGAGAAGAAGGCGGATGGCAAGCGGCTGCGGCATCGCTTTCGGGCTTCTCTGCAAAAGAAGGCATTGTGGGAACGATGGCGGTTCTCGCTGGCGGTAACGATGCGCTTATCGAAGCCGCAGAAGGTGCCGAAGAATTTGATGAAGAAGATGAAGGCTTGAGCGTTTTCGGCAACGCTTTGAAAACTTGGTTCCCGAGCGCTCTCGCTGCATTCTGCTTCTTGCTCTTTAACTTGCTCGATTCTCCTTGCTTAGCGGCAATCGCAACGATGGCGCGCGAACTCAATAATCGCAAATGGTTCTGGTTTGCTCTTGCATTCCAAAACATTTGGGCTTGGGTTCTCACATTCATCGTTTATCAAATCGGAAGTGTTGTTACGGGTGCTCACGGGTTTACAGTTGGAACAGGAATCGCTTGTAGTCTCCTGGCGGGAATTCTGTTCCAATTGTTCCGCCCGGATCCGTATAAAGGCAAAACATTTAAAACGGTGCGTTCGGTGGACGCTATCGCTTCGCAGAAAAATTAAGGAATTCCAATGCTTGCAAATATCTTTGTTCTCGTGATACTTTCCGCTTGGGCGGTTTGGGCAATCGTTTATCTCATCCGCGCGAACCGAGAAGCGGTCATTCATCATCAGCCGCGGTGTGTCGGCTGCTCGCAAAGATGTTCGCATTGCTCGCAATGTCCCCGCTAATTTTTCTTGCAAAATTGCCATAGACGACTCCCTCGGAGCGAAAGCTTCGGGGGAGATTTTTTTATATTTATCACAAATTAACTTTGATGAGAAAAAAATGAAAAAGATTTTTTTGATGATTGCGGCTTTGGGAATGGTGGCGTTTGCGAAAGAATCACCGGTGGATTTTGAAGCGTTGCCGGCGAAGGCGAAGCAGATGATTGCGCAGAATTTTGCGAACGAAAAAGTCGTCTTGGTAAAGAAAGATGCGGACTTTTTATCGCATGATTATGAAGTGATTTTTGAAAGCGGAATGCAAATTGAATTTGAACAGAACGGCGAATGGAACGAAGTAAAATGCCGCGGTTGTCAAGTGCCGAAAGCGATGATTCCGCAGGAAATTCAAAATAAAATTGACGCCCTTTACCAAAATGTATTCGTCGTCAAAATTGAAAAAGAAAAGAATCGTTACGAAGTGAATTTAAGCAATCAAGTAGAATTAAAATTCAATGGAAAAATGAAACTCATCGACATCGATTGAGTTTATCCGAGCGCTACATCGAGCGACATCATAAGCGTAAAGCCCAAGGCGAAAAATAAAGTTCCGATATCGGAATGTTCGCCGGCAGCGGTGCTTGGCACCAATTCTTCGACGACGACATAAATCATAGCGCCAGCGGCAAAGCTTAAAAGATACGGCATCGCAGGGAAAATTAACGAAGCGAGAATGAGCATCACGCTGCCGCAAATCGGTTCAATAATACCCGAAAGCATCCCGTAAACGAATGTTTTTTTTTGCAGAAAATCCCGCTGCTTTTAACGGCATCGAAATAATTGCGCCTTCGGGAATATTTTGAATTGCAATGCCTATTGCCAAAATAAATGCACCGCCCGCTGCTCCGGCCGCTAAACCTTCGGGAATGTTGTGCAAAGTCACTGCAAAAAATAACATCGTTGAACGCGTCCAATGCGAAGGCATTCCTTCGGGGCGTTTTGCAAATTGATGCAAATGAGGAATGAGATGATCTAGCAAAAGCAAAAAAAGAATGCCCTCCCAAAATCCGATGACGATAGGAATGAATGCGAATTTTTCATAATCTGCAGATGCGCGGAGCGTCGGAAGAATTAAACTCCAAATCGATGCGGCGATCATCACGCCACCCGCAAATCCTGTAAGCATACGTTCGGCAGAACGATTTAATTTTTCGCGCAAAAAGAAAACGAAACTCGCGCCCAATGGGGTTCCCCAAAAAGGAATTAGCAAACAGAAAATGGATTGCTTCATAAAACAAAATTAGCAAAAACTAACTTTGTTTGATGGAGTAAATTTAGCGTGCACTAAGAAATAGAGCGATACCGGTCAAAACGATGCAAATGCCACAGGCGATGGAAAGGACAAAGTAAATTCCGCTGGCGTATTTTTCGAAGGCGTGAATGCGCTGAATGCCTTTATCAAGTCCGCGATGCGTACAAATAGCGAGAAGTCCAAAGCTCGCATTGGTAAGAGTCATTCCGATGCAAATGAAAAAAGAACCGAGCAATGCAATTCCTGGAATTCCTTGCAACAGGCAAAAGAAAACGATGAGCGCGACAGCGGGACACGGCACAATTCCGGTGATAAATGCCAACCAAAGAAGCTCTTTCCAAGTTGCTGTTAAATGGGAATCGGCAGTTTTTTGTTTGCGCAAAATTTCGCGGAGAGAAACGAGAATGAGAATGACGCCGGTAATGGCGACGAGTGCATAACTCGCTTTTTCAATATGAACTCGGCTCGTTTCAAAAAGCGGAAAAAGCGTTGCTTTGGCGATGCCGTATAAAATGAAGAGGAGAATGACTGCAGAAAGCGTATGAATTGTCGTGATTAAACTTCCGAGCGCAATGCCTTGTGAAAATTTTCCGCGGCGCGATAAAAAATAACTGACGACAATTGTTTTTCCATGACCGGGACCGAGCGCATGCAAAAGTCCGTAGAGAAGGCAAATCGCTAAAAATGGAATGAGAGTTCCGCTTTCGCCATTTTTCAATTTTTCAATTTTTGCAGAAATCTTTTCGCGGAGAATTTTTTGCGCATCGGTTAATTTTTGAAGAGTTTCTGCGGAGCCGACAAAAAATAAAGTGGAAGAAGTTTTGATTTCTGCGGGATCTTCTGGAACTTTGAACGAATCGCTTTGAAGGGCTTCGGTTTGTTTCGTTGATTTTTTAAAATCAAATTTTTTGTAATTCGCATCGGCAAAGGCGGACACACAAAAAATAACGAGAAATAAAAGAAAAATTTTAATGGGATTTTTTATAGCGCACATAAAGACCTTTTACTGTTTTCGAAAAATTTTGAAATTGCGTCAGTCCTTCTAAGGCGTCCACAAAATAATCCACTTCTAAATTGGACGGCGATTTGACTTGTGCTTTTTCCATATCGATGGTGATGGAAATGTAATTCGATGGATCATTGACGACGAGCACAATCATCGTATAATCCGAAGAGTTTGCTGGAATGTGAAACGCATTTAAAAATTGAATGACCAAACGATTTTCTTTATTCAAGAAAACTTTCAAATTTTGAATTTCTTTGGGTATATAAAATTGCGTGCCGTCACCGATATAATTGAATCGGCTGAACGAAATAAATTCATCGATAGCTTTTTTTTGGAAAAAGGAAAGTTCGCTTTCATCGATTTTTCCGTCGCCATTTTTATCGCCGGTAGCAAACATCGCTTGGCTGTAAATCGGATCAAAAGTCCAACTATTTTGAACGCCGACAAATTCGGTTTCATTAAAAATGACATCGGTTGTTGCATCGATGAAAATGTGCGGATGCGCAAAGGCGATTCCCGCGAGTGCGAAGAGAAGAAAAATGAAACGACTCATCATCTTGAATATAATTCTAGTTTTGTGATTTTTTCAAAGAGAATGAAAATAAAAAAGCGCCGCCGAGGCGACGCTTTTGGGATAATTTCGAAAAATTACTTCTTTGGTTCGATGACTTCGAGACCGCCCATATACGGACGCAATACTTTCGGAATGACGAGCGAACCATCTTTTTGCTGATAGTTGTCGCAGATGCCGACCATAACGCGTGGCGTGGCGAGACCCGAACCATTTAATGTGTGCACATAAACGTTCTTGCCATCGATTTTCGTTTTGATGTTGGCGCGGCGAGCTTGGTAATCTTCGAAGTTGCTGCAAGAGCTGACTTCGAGCCATTTCTGTTCCACAGGCGCATAAACTTCCAAGTCGTAGCATTTGGCTGCGCCGAATCCGAGGTCGCCTTTGCAGAGGCAGAGACGGTGATACGGAAGTTCGAGCTTTTCCAAAAGTTTTTCGCCAAAGCGGGTGAGTTCTTCGTGCATTTCGTAGCTGTTGTCCGGACGCGAGAAGAAGACCATTTCCACTTTGTTGAATTGGTGCAAACGCAAAAGTCCGCGAGTGTCTTTTCCGTAAGAACCCGCTTCGCGACGGAAGCAAGCCGAGTATGCGCAAATGCGTTTCGGCAACTGATCCGCCGGGATGATTTCGTTCGAGTAAAGATTGGTGAGAGGAACTTCGGCCGTCGGGATGAGGAAGAGATCGTCATCCTTGTCGCAGCGATACATATCTTCTTCGAATTTCGGAAGCTGACCGGTGCCACGCATCGTATTGCGGGTCACGAGATACGGCGGCGTAAATTCTTCGAAGCCGTTCGCCATGTGTTCATCGAGGAACCATTGAATGAGAGCGCGTTCCAAGCGGGAACCGAGTCCGCGATAAACGGGGAAGCCGTTGCCCGAAATTTTTGCACCGCGTTCAAAATCAAAAATGCCCAAGCGTTCGCCCAAAGTCTTGTGATCGACTGCGGTGAAATCGCGATTCTTTGAATAGAAATCAAATGGCAGCGGACCGTCTTTTTCGACGACGTTATCGCTTGCGTCTTTTCCTTCGGGAGCTTGCGGCGCAATGTTCGGAACGTGCATCAACATTTCGGTTTGCTTGTAATCGAGTTCCTTCAATTTCTTGTCGAGTTCATCGATTTTGTCGCCGAGTTCACGCATTTCTTTGACGGCTGCGTCTGCGTTTTCGCCTTTCTTTTTCAATTCACCGATTCTTTTGGATTCGGCGTTGCGTTCGCTCTTGAGCTTTTCGACTTCGGAGAGAAGCGGGCGGCGTTCTGTATCTACAGCCAGCACATCTTTCAAACTGACGGTTGTATATTTCTTTTCGGTTTCTGCAATGTAGTAGTCCGGATTTTCACGGATTTTACGAATGTCAAGCATGGTTAGCCTCGTTGAAAATAATACGCATCAAATATAAGAAATTTCTATTTTTCAAACATGCATCAATTTCAAAAAGGTTTTCTTCTCATGTTCTTGGCGGCTGCGCTTTTTTGCGTTTTGGGATGTTACAGCTTTACGGCGAGCACGTTACCGAGTCACATTAAAACGGTGCAAATTCACGAAGTCGATAATAAAACTTTGGATCCTGTCCTCGGCAACACATTAAAAGACAGCGTTGAAAAATTATTCCGTAAAAATGCAGGAAGCGTTCGCCTTGTCAATTCCGATGCCGATGCTGATTTTGAACTAACCCTTTTAAGTTATACGAACAAACCCGAAAATTATACGAGCGCATCCGAAGTAGAAACGTATCGTGTGACGATGAAAGTGAATGTGCGCTTTTACGATAATGTCAAAGAAAAAATGATTTATAAAGGCGACAATCTTTCTGCCGACGGAACTTATGACGTTTTGCAAAACGAAACCGAAGACCGTCACGGACAAGCCCGCGCTATTCAAAAATTGCAAGACTTGATTATTGCAAACGCACTTGCAAAATGGTAAAATCAATTATCCAATTGCATTAACTGCGCAAGTTCTTCGCTGATTTCGCCGTTTTGCAGAAGAATGCTCAAAATTTTTTGCTCAATTTCTGCGGGCGGATTGCGGAGGCATTCGCCGTCTAAATCTTCGATGTCGATGACGCCGTCGCGTTCTAAAACCAAACGTTCTGCGAGGGCTGCGTGAAGAGCGAGCGAAGCTTCGATGTATTTTAATTGAGTCGGTTCTTTTAACGAAAAATTCAACGCTAATTTTTTATTGAGAACGCGTTCTTCGGGAAAGTCTTCGCTGAATTCATCTTCCGCGCCCATGTTAGCGAGAACCGCTTTCGTTTGTAAAAGCGCTTGAAAAATTTCTTCGCCCGCGAGAGCGTTTTTGACTCCGGTTGCAGTAACGATATAATCGGCCGAAGCGATTTGTTCGGTGACATTTTTCAAATCATCTTTATCGATGAGAGTCACGTGATTGAGTTCTAACGTCGGGATGAAATCATTCTCCGCGTGACGCTTGCTTAAATCGGTTACTGTGAAAACTTGACAGCCGCGTTCAACGCCTTTTAATGCGATGCCGCAGCCGACTTTTCCACTGCCGAAGACGAGTAATTTTTTGTCGGCAAATTCGGTGTAGCCCGCTTGAACGAGTCCGCGGAAAAATCCGTCGCCGGTGCCGAGAGCAGTTTCGATGCGTTTAATAATTCCGTTGTCTGCGATAAAAACAGGCAGCTCCGCTTCTTCGTAATAGGGAATGCCTGTCCGCGTGAGTTCGACAAATCCAATTTTCGGATGGCAAGAGGCAAATTGTCCCGCGCAATCTAAAATCAAATCAAAAAATTCATCCTCTTGTTCCATGTCCAAAACCATTTCGGGCGAAAGAACAGGAATTTCGCTTTCTTGTAAAAGTTCCACAATTTCGGAATCGTAAGGAATCGAAGCATTTTCTACAGCGCGTCCTGCGAAAAGTTCTGCGCCCCCCGCGAGAAGCGCTTCATATTGCAAAAGTGTATTGCGAAAAATCGGAGTGGCCACCAAAATTTTAAGGCCGTCAAAGGGACGAGTTTCGTTCCATTCGTCGCAAAGAGCGGCTAAGGCTGGATATTCCTCGGGTCTGTAATGTTTTTGGATAATGTCTTCGAAAAGCATATAGCAAAATTTAATAATTTTTTTTTGGAACATAAAATGCTCCAAAGGAGAAAACTATGAACAATCAGAAAGCGATTTCTGCATTAAATGAATTGAAAATGTATGCGAGTTCGCGCTCGCTCGCCGCCATCAATTATGCGGTTGAAGTCCTCGAAAAATTAGAAGAGGCTGGCATTGAAAAGCCTTTAGAATCCTTAACGCCAAAGGGAAAATAAAATGGAAGAAGTCACAAATACCATCTGGGCTTACGGAACTTTTTGGGCTCTCATTCCGCCGATCGTGGCGATTGGACTTGCTCTCATCACGAAAGAAGTTTATTCTTCTCTTTTTGTGGGAATTGTCGTCGGGGCAGTTTTCCTTTGCCAGGGAAGTGTGCCGATTTTCTTGGATGCGATTTTCAAAAACGGTTTAATCGCCAAAGTTTCGGATCCGTATAATGTCGGCATTTTGCTCTTCCTCGTGATGCTCGGCGCGATGGTCGCGCTGATGAATAAAGCGGGCGGTTCTGCGGCATTTGGAAATTGGGCGAAGACGCATATCAAATCCAAAATCGGTGCGCAAATTGCGACGGTTCTTTTTGGCATTTTGATTTTCATCGATGACTATTTTAATTGCTTAACCGTTGGCAGCGTGATGCGTCCGATTACGGATCGTTTTAAAGTCAGCCATGAAAGACTCGCTTACTTAATCGATTCGACCGCAGCGCCTATCTGCATTATCGCTCCGATTAGTTCTTGGGCCGCAGCCGTTTCGGGCTTTGTCGAAGGCGAAGACGGACTCGCTCTTTTTATTCAGGCGATTCCGTTTAACTTTTACGCATTGCTCACGATTCTTTCTCTTTTCTTAGTGGTCGCGTGGAATGTCAACTTTGGCCCGATGAAAAAGTATGAATCGCTCACCGAATATGTCGATGAAAAATTAGATGCGATGAATCTTTCCGAATGCAAAGGCAAAGTCATCGATCTCGTGCTGCCGATTATTTCGCTCATTATTTTCTGCGTCATCGGCATGATTTACACCGGCGGATTTTTTGCTTCGGGCGATGCGAATAAAAATTTCGTGGATGCCTTTGCTGCAAGCGATGCTTCCGTTGGACTCGCAATCGGTTCTGTCGCTGCGTTCATTTTTACCGTTTGCTTTTATTTATCTCGCCGCGTTTTAAAATTTGCCAAATGCATGGGTTGCCTCTCCGACGGTTTTAAAGCGATGGTCGGAGCCATTCTCATTCTTTGCTTAGCGTGGACATTAAAAGGCACAACGGATGCGCTCGGGGCAAAGGAATTTGTCGCGGGTCTTGTAAACGGCGGCGCGAGCAGCTTTATGAATTTTATGCCGGCGATTATCTTCGTCATCGGAGCGTTCCTCGCATTTGCAACGGGAACTTCTTGGGGAACTTTCGGCATTTTAATTCCGATTGTCGTCGCAGCTTTCGGCGGTGTCGATAACAGTTTGATGATTATTTCGATTTCGGCTTGCATGGCGGGTGCTGTCTGCGGCGATCACAGTTCTCCTATTTCGGATACGACGATTATGGCGAGCGCAGGCGCAGAATGTCATCACGTTAATCACGTGAATACGCAGCTTCCGTATGTGCTTTTAGTGGCGGCGGTTTCGTTTATCTCTTACCTTGTCGCAGGATTTACTCGTAGCGCAATTATCTCTTTATTCGTGGGCGCTATTTTAGTGGTCGCATCGCTTTTCTTCCTCAAGAAAAAAAGCAAGGCTTAAAAATTTTGCGAAAGAAAAAAATCGCAGGCGTTTGCCTGCGATTTTTGTATGGAGAAAATTTCCGATTAAGGATTGACGCGAATCGTTTTCATCTGCGTTTGCATACCGTCGCGGGCTTTGACAATATAAGTGCCCGCAGCAAGTTTCTGCAACGAAAGCGAATTCGAGTGTGCGCTCAAAAGCGAATGACCTTGCAAATCGTAAACGTGAATTGTCGGATTTTTTGCGTTTAACAACTGCACCGTATTTGCAGAAATTTGCAAACCAAATTTTGCTGCGCGGATAGAAGTAATCGCTTCCGGACTCGGCGTATCAGCGCATTTGGTGTAGCTCGTCGGATTTGTCGCCAAATAACTCTTCACTAAATTTCCCGAAGTGGAATATTGCAAAGAATTTTTATTGGAGCTACTTGTAAAAGCAGCGGTGCCTTCGCTAATATGCGAAGCGGACCAGTTCGCCCATGAAAGTTTATTTTGATCTGCAAATTTTTGCCACTGCGTATTTTTTTCTTGGTTCGGATCACCACCGCCATCAGCGTTTCCCGTTCCCCATTCGCTTAAGAAAACAGAAAGCCCCGCTTTCATCGCTTTTAAACCGTTTTCGCCTTGGCAACTTCCCCCCAATCGTAAGTTCCGCTCACGCAGTGAGAATTCGCATAATAGTGCAACGTGTAAGCGTGATTGTTACCCGAGTCGGTCACTTCGTTTCCGATGGCCATTTGCGGATTTTGGTCCCACTTTGGATTGCCAATCAAAATTAAATTGTCGGAATATTTACGAATTTCAGGAATCACCTGGTCTGCGTAATTTTTAATGGTTTCCCAAGAAATATCGGTGGGCTCGTTATAGAGCTCAAAAATCACGTTGTCGTAGCTGCCGTATGCTTGTGCCATTTCGGCAAAGAATTTTTTCGACGATTCCGTTTGCTCATTTGCGTTATGCGAATGCCAGTCGATGATGACATAAATATCTTGCTTGATGGCGGCTTCAACGACTGTTTTTACAAAATTCTTTTGTAATTCGGAATCTTTTTCGTAGCCGACGAGTTTTTTCCCATTGAATTCACCAGACCAATCTTCTGTTCCGGTTGCCATTGCCGCACGAATGATTTGAATATTCATGTCATTTACCATGGACGCGATGCCTTCTTCGCTCCAGTATTCCACGGATTGAGGAAGCAGACTCCAATAAAGGCTCATACCGCGCACTTGCACTTCGGCACCGTCTTTAACACCTTGGCAACCGCCGTAAATGCGGCCTTCACCGGCGGCATTTTTCCCCGACATCAACTGACCGTATTGGCTAACAGGACCCACGCGTGTCGGGGTAATCGTTTGGGCGAATGAATTCGCTGCGCATAACGAAAGCGCAAAGGCTAGAGGTAAAAATTTTGTGTTCATCTCAAATCTCCGTTGAGGTTTAACAGATTTAATATAAGTTAATCTGTGAAAAAATTAAAAGCAAAAATTCAAATTTGTTTTCTTCAGGAAACATGGCAAAAAAATGTATTGGAAAAATTGATTTCGGGAGAAATTGTTGCGGAAATGGAAATTTTTTGAACGGATTAAAAATGAAAATTATGAAAAACGTATTTCTAAAAATTGCAAAACAAATAAAAATGCTAACTTTGCACCGTGAATTATTCGAGTCCGCTTATCCGTTTTGTCCACGAGAAATTGCCGCATCGCGAAAATTTAATCGGGCAAATGCTTCGCTACGCTGTTACCGGCGGGCTTGCTTTTGTCGTGGATTTTGGATTGTTTGCATTTTTCCTTTACGTTGTTCCGCTACATTATCTCATCGCCAATTTAATTGGACTTGCCGGCGGACTTGTCGTCAATTATCTCATCAGCGTTTGTTGGGTTTTTACTGCCTGCAAACGCAATTTTGAAAAGCGTAAAGGAATTGAATTTTTGCTTTTCGTTATCATCGGGCTCATCGGAGTGGGATTAAATCAATTCTTGATTTGGCTCATGATTGGACTTTGGAATTGGATGCCGCTCCTTTCGAAAATGGTCGCAGCGGTGCTTGTGCTTTTATGGAATTTTGGAGGCCGCAAAATTTTGCTCTTCCGAACGAAAAAGGAAACTGTATGAAGACTGCAATTATTATCGGCGCAGGTCCTGCTGGGCTTACCGCTGCATTAGAACTTTTAAAAACGACGGATGTGAAGCCGATTCTTTTTGAAGAAAATGATTTTGTCGGCGGCATCTCGAGAACTGCAGTCTATAAAGGCAACCGCATGGATATCGGCGGGCATCGCTTCTTTAGCAAAAGCGATGTGGTGATGGATTGGTGGACGAATATTTTGCATTTGCAAGGAGCGCCGAGTCGCGACGATTTAGAAATCGGACGCAAGACAAATTTATCGGCGGGCGGTCCGGATCCCGAAAAAGAAGACCGCGTGATGCTTGTGCGTTCTCGCCTTTCTCGCATTTTATATTTGCGAAAATTATTTGATTATCCGGTGAGCTTAAACGGGGCGACGATTAAAAATCTCGGCCTTTGGCGCATGTTCAAAATCGGGATGAGTTATCTCAAAGTTTGCATTCTTCCGAAGCGCAAAGAAGTTTCTCTCGAAGACTTTATGATTAATCGTTTCGGCGTGGAACTTTACCGCACATTCTTCCGCGATTATACCGAAAAAGTTTGGGGAATTCCTTGCAATCAAATCGGAGCGGATTGGGGCGCGCAGCGCATCAAAGGTTTATCGATTACAAAAACCGTCTTGCATGCAGTCAAATCGCTCTTGCCGAAAAAGTCAAATTCAATTCGGCAAAAAGATACCGAAACCAGTTTAATCGGAGAATTTTTATACCCGAAACTAGGCCCTGGCGAACTTTGGGAAACCGTAGCCGACGAAGTGAAAAAACGCGGCGGCGAAATTCATTTGAATGCGAAAGCGTTATCGTTTGAAAAATCAAACGGAAAAATTTCGGCATTGCGTTATAGTGAAGGCGGCGAAGAAAAACGCATCGAAGGCGATTACTTTATGAGCACGATGCCGGTGAAGGATTTAGTCCGCGCACTTCCCGATGTGCCCGCAGAAATTTCTCGCATCGCAAACGGTCTTGTTTACCGCGACTTTATGACGGTCGGACTTCTCCTCGATTCTTTAGACATTAAAAATCCTGCGAAGCCTGGAACGCCAGAAAGCAAACTCAAATTTGTGGCGGACAACTGGATTTATGTGCAAGAAAACGATGTGAAACTCGGGCGCATTCAAGTGTTCAACAACTGGAGTCCGTATTTGGTTTCGGATCCGTCAAAGGTTTGGATTGGACTTGAATATTTCGTGACCGAAGGCGATTCGATGTGGAATATGCCCGATAAAGATTTCATCGATTTTGCGGTTGCAGAACTTGAAAAAATTCACGTGGCAAAAAAATCCGCAGTCAAAGATGCCGTTCTTTTCCGCGTGCCGAAAACTTATCCCGCATACTTTGGCACTTACAAAGAATTCGGAAAAATCCGCGATTATGTGAGCAGCATCGATAATCTTTTCCTCATGGGAAGAAATGGAATGCACAAATACAACAACATGGATCACAGTATGCTTACTGCGATTGAATCGGTCAAGTGCATTCGCGAAGGTTCCTCCGATAAAAGTTCTGTGTGGAATGTAAACACCGAAGAAGAATACCACGAAGGGAAAAAGTAATCGTGCAAAAAATTAAAAGTTGGCGCGTAGAAATTATCTGCGTCCTATTGCTTCTTCTTTGCATTTTCTTCGGAACAAAAATTTCGCCGTCGATTTCGGATGTTAAACTGATTCAAAAAGATTCAGAATCTGCGGAAAGTTTACCGATTAGCGAAGAAGTCGGCGACAATCAAAATTTCCAAGTTTCGATGCATTATTCGCCCGGAATTTTTTCAAAAGCAATTTGGAAAATTACTCCCGACGATTGCTTGAATAAAATCAAAGTCGGTACGCAAATTTTTTACACCGATACGATTCCGGGACATTGCAATTATGTGAACGGTTTTAGTATTTCTTCGGCAGATTTTTTGCGTGAAAAGCAAGAAGAAGAAACGGACCTCACATTCTTCTTGAAAAATAACGGTGGACCTGGTGGCATTTCGATCGCTTTGCAATCGGCGAGCGTTTTTTTCTTCGGTTATTTGACGATTACATTTTTTATTTTCGGCGTTTTGCTTTTTTGTTTATTGCATCGATTTAAAATCCCGACGCCGTTTGCGTTTGCGATTGTAATCGCTACCCTTTTGCATGGAATTTATGCCTTGAATACGCCGCATACAGTGCGTGCGCACGATGTTGAAGGCCATGTGAATTACATCAAATATGTCGCGGAAGAATTAAAAATTCCCGCAGATAATGATTGCTGGACTTGTTATCAGCCGCCGGTTTATTATACGGCGATGGCACCGATTTGGACGATTGCCAATTTTTCTCACATCGATTCGACTAAAGCAATTCAGTGGGCGAGCGTCATCCTGTCCTTCTTACTCATGACTTTTGGCTTTGTTTGTTTCCGCAGTTTTTTAACCGGAAAAATTTTATGGGCAGCGACTTTACTTTGGCTATTTTGTCCGATTGGATTTTTAATTGCGCCGCGAATTGGAAATGATCAATTTTTCTTTGCAGCGCATGCGTTAACGCTGATGGGCGTGATGCTTTATGCGAATAATAAAAGCTCGAAATTTTTACTGCTCGCAGCGATCAGTTGCTGGATTTCTTTTTGGAGTAAATCGACGGGTTCTGTAACGGTTGCCATTTGGTGCATCGGTTTTGTCGTCGGCTATGTGACGCGCGATTCTTGGAAAATGAAAAAGTCCGAATATGCGGCAATCATTATCATGTTATTCCTTTTTGCCGGAATGATTTTACGATTATTCTTTGGAAAAGAAATCGTCGGCAATGCAGAATCATTACATAGTGGATTGGCTATTTCGGCAGCCCCAATCAATTTGCTTGTTTTTGATGTTTTAGACTTTCTAAAAACGACTTATACATCGGCTTGGAATGATGAAGGTGGCAGGCAATTCTTTATCAATTACATGGCGAAGACTTCGCTCTTTGGCGAATTTACTTTGACGAGAACACCGTTTGGAATTTGGTGCGCAACTCTTTTGAATTTGAGCGCTTTTGTACTTGCGATTTATGCGTTCGTCGGATTTTGGAAACACAAATTTTCCAAAGCGACTTTGATTTTAACTGCACAAGGAATTTTATTTTTCGCAGCGATGGCGTTTTTGCGAATAAAAATTCCGTATGCTTGCAGTTCTGATTTTCGCTATGTCATGCCGATGCTTTTATCGTTTATTCCATTTGTTTCGATGGGAATTTTCAAAGAAAATTCTTCGACAAAATGGAAAAATTTAGGCGTTGCGATGACGATAATTTTCTGCGCTTCATCGGTTTTGTTAATGCTTTCCCTTTAATCATTTCTAATTTAAAGTCATGTTTCGACAAAAAATTTTTCGCACGGAACTTTCGAATGGCATTACCGTTCTCACGGATTGGATGCCGCATGCGTATTCGGCGAATGTGGGCGTTTGGATTCCGCGTGGCTCGCGCCATGAAACGAAAGAAATCAACGGGCTCGCGCATTTTTATGAACATTTAGTTTTTAAAGGAACCGAAAAACGTTCGGCTTTTGAAATCGCGCATACGATTGAAGATCGCGGTGGAAATTTAGAAGCTTACACGACGCGGCAAGAGACCGGATTTTACGCACAAGTCATGCGCGAAGATGTGCCGCTCGCCGTCGATGTTATCGCCGACATGTTGATGAATCCGACTTTCGATTCTAAGGAAATGGAAAAAGAACGCAAAGTCATCATCGAAGAAGTGCATAGTTACGACGACATCGCCGAAGAATGTGCGGGCGATCTTTTTAATGCGTTGCATTACAAAGGCTGCGGACTTTCGCTTCCGATTGCGGGAACAGCCAAAACGGTGAAAGGACTTTTGAAAAGCGGCATGCTCGAATACGAGCGGCAAGTGTTAGAAGATTTGCCGTTAACCGTTTGCGCTTCGGGCGCAGTCGATCATGAAAAACTCGTCGAATTAGTAGAGAAAAATTTTGAAAAGAAAAAATCGGCGAAGCATCCGTTTGTCAATTTGTATCGGGCGAATGCAGGGCAGAAAGAAAAATCCAAAGAAGAATTGAGCCAATCCAATCTTTTCTGGGGAACGAGTTTTGACGCTTCGGAAGGAAGTGTCGAATTCTTGCGGGCGCTCGGACTTTTTAATGTCGCCTTTGGCGCAGATATGGGCTCACGCCTTTTCCAAAAAATTCGCGAAGAACGCGGGCTCGCTTACAGCGTTTATTCGATGACAGATGTTTACACGGATGTTTTCGGCTGGGGAATTTCTCTCGCAACGGCTCCGCAAAAAATGGATCTCGCCCTTTCCCTTGCGCAAAAAGAATTGGAAAAATTTTTGAAAAATGGATTTGAAAAAGGCGAACTTGAACGCACAAAAATGAATGTGGTCGGTGGACTTCGCATCGGCGCAGATAATGCGGAAAAACGTTTAATGCGCCTCGCCGATCAAGAATTGCATTTAGGAAAAATTTTCACCATGGCAGAAACGGAAAAGCAGGTCTTAGCATTTGACGAAGAGCGTCTGATGGAACTTTTGCGCAATGCTTTTGAACACGCACCGTTTGCGACGGCGATTGTAAAACCCAAATAAGGAAAATTTTATGCAGAAATTAGCAGGCCCTGTCGGGATTCTCGGATTTGGAATTGAAGGCAAAAGTACTTTAGATTATCTCGTGCGAAACGGCGAAAAAGAAATCGTCGTCATGGACAAAAATCCGGTGACGTTACCCGCGCTTCCGAGCGATGTGAATGTGAAAATTTTCACCGGCGAAAAATATTTGGACGGTTTAAAAGATTCTGTGACCGTCGTGCGTTCGGCGGGAGTTTATCCGCTTTCGAATGAACTCTTCCGTTTTCAAATGAACGGCGGATCTCTCACAAGTCAAATCGAAATTTTCTTGAATGAAACGAAATCGAAATCGGTCGTCGGCGTCACTGGAACTCTCGGCAAAGGCAGCACCGTGAGCATGATTCGTCATGCGTTAAATGCGTGCAAAATTCCTTGCATTATCGGTGGAAATTTTGGAGTTCCCGCGTTGGATTTGTTAAAAGATGATTCGCCCGAACGCATTTCCATTTTGGAACTTTCTTCGTTTCAGTTGATGACTCTTCCGGTTTCGCCGCATGTGGGCGTTGTGCTCCGCGTTTCGACGGAACATTTGGATTGGCACAAATCCGTCGAAGAATATCGCGATGCAAAAGCGAATTTAGTCCGCTGGCAAAAGCGAAAAGATTATTGCGTTTATATTCAAGATGCAGCGCCGTCGGCTGCGATTGCTGCACAGTCGGGCGCACAAAAATTGAGCTATGGCACAAAAGATGCCGATGCGATTTTTTCTTCGGATTCGCTTTCGATTGACGGCTACGAATTAAAACTTTCGGATTGTAAAATCCGCGGCGCTTATCAGTTAGAAAATATGGCGGCAGCACTTCTCGCGGTGAAGGCGCTCGGCGCCGATGTGCCTACCGCTTTGCAAGCGTTAAAATCTTACGAATCGTTACCGTTCCGCATGGAATTTAAAGGCGAAAAAAATGGCATTGAATTTTATAATGATTCGTATGCGACTCGCCCGGATGCGACGATGGCCGCAGTAAAAAGTATGCGTCGTCCGTTTGCTTTAATTCTCGGCGGCTCGGAAAAGAACGCAGACTTTACCGAACTTTCTAAACTTCTCGTTTCGCTTCCGCAATTAAAGAAAATTTCCCTCATCGGCGCCACAGCAGAACGGATGCTCGCCTCGTTGAACGAAGCCAATGCGCAAATTCCGATGCACATTTTCCCCAATTTAGACGAAGCCTTTGCCGATGCGTGCAGCCTTGGCGCGGGTTCCGCCGTTCTCCTTTCCCCTGCCTGCGCAAGTTTCGGACTTTTCAAGAACTATAAAGTCCGCGGGGAAAAGTTTAATGAACTAGTGAGTTTAGTTAGGAATTAGGAAGGAGAGCCCACTTCTTCGAAGTGGGCTGCCCATTTTCTGAAGCAAAATAGGATGTTATTTCTCATTTTTTCTCGTGCAACGCTGCATGAACACTTCAAAAGGGATTTGAACATTCTGTGCAACGCTGCATGAACACTTCAAAAGGGATTTGAACATTCCGCGCAATGCTGCATGAACACTTCAAAAGGGATTTGAACATTCCGTGCAACGCTGCATGAACACTTCAAAAGGGTTTTGAACATCCTTGCAACACTGCATAACCACTTCAAAAGAATTTTGAGCTATTCGCATAGACTCGATGAGGCTTTTCCCGATTTTTTATGCAATCAATTC
>SAMEA104315433__coassemble_148_pt1 | contig 37408 bp, 35 predicted proteins | sample SAMEA104315433__metabat2_low_PE_037 | metagenome-assembled genome bin SAMEA104315433 (sample SAMEA104315433) | gut metagenome | biome: Monkey gut; feature: monkey-associated habitat; material: faeces | place: China | collected 2013 | reverse complement strand
CCACATACAAGAACGGAAGCGATGACCAAATTTCAATTCCGCGCTGCATAAAAATATCCCATTTCCCGCCGAGATATCCTTGAATGCCGCCGATAACGATGCCGAGAAATGTCCCAAGAAATGTGAGAAGCAAACTAAAACTCATGCAAATGCGAAAGCCGTGAATCAAACGTGAAAGCACATCGCGTCCGTGCGCATCGGTTCCCAAAAGATGATTTTTTCCCGGCGCAAATGGAGGCGTTCCTTCCAAAGAAAGATCTGCTTTTAACGGATCTTGTGCAATAAGAGGCATTAGCGCCCACACATTTTTTCCTGCCGTTTTTGCATCGGCAATCAACTGCGGATAATCCGGTTCCGTTTGAAATTCTCCGCCGAATTCTGTTTCGGCATAAGTCACAAATGCTGGAAAATACGTTTTTCCTTCGAAGCGTAAAATCAGCGGTTCATCGTTTACAAGCCACGGCGATGTGAGCGAAAACGCATACAAAATAACGAGCGCCCAAAACGAATAAAAGGCAAGCTTGTTCTTTTTGAACAACGCAAATTTTTTCTTCATTTCTGGTGAAATCTGCATCAGCTAAACCGAATCCGTGGATCGACAAGTGTATAAAGAATATCGCTAAAAAGGCGACCAAACATCGTGAGAATACTCGAAAGTAAAATCACTCCCATGACGACATTATAATCGCGATTCACCATCGAATTATAATAGAGAAGTCCCATGCCATCGATGTCAAAAACTTTTTCGACAAGAAGTGCGCCCGCAAAAAGAAGAGTGAAAATTTCGGAAAGTCGCGTCACAATCGGAATCAGCGCATTGCGCAATGCGTGCTGCACAAGAGCCCGCCGAAAACTCATTCCCTTCGCCATCGCCGTCCGCATATAATCGCGTCCGAGTTCTTCGAGAACGCTATTTTTCATGAGGAAAGTTAAAAACGCAAATTCGCTAATCATATAGCAAATCATCGGGAGCGTCCAATGCAAAAGAATGTCGCCGATTTTTCCCATAAAAGAAAGATCTTCAAAATCTTCGGAAACGATCCCGCCGAGCGGAAAAATATTGAAAAAAGATCCGCCTGCAAAAAAGATAATGAGAAGAATTCCCAGCGCATAACCCGGCATCACGTAGCCCGAAAAAATGGCGACCGAAGAAATTTTATCCACCGCAGAATGATTCTTCACCGCTTTCAAAAGACCGAGCGGAATGCAAACCAAATAACTTAAAAAGAATGAAGTCAAACCAAACGCTAACGAAATCGGGAATCGCGAAGAAATCACATCCCAAACGGGAAGCCCGTAAGTATAAGAAGTGCCGAGATCTAAATGAAGCACATTCCAAAGCCAATTTAAGTAACGTTCCCAAGCGGGTTTGTCAAATCCAAAATAACTTTGAATTTGCGCAATTTGTTCGGGAGAAATCGCCTTTGAAGCCGAGACGCCACCGTGCGATGCCGCAGCCGATTGCACTTTCGCAATCATTTCTTCAACAGGTCCGCCCGGGATGAGCTGCACCAGCGCAAAGCACACAATCGTAATTCCCAAAATCGTGGGAATCATTAAAAGGAGTCTGCGGATAATGTAAGCCTTCATCGCGTCAAAGTTAAAAAATTCCCTTCGCCATTTTTCGTTTTCGCATTTTGCATTTCCATTTTTAGAATCTTCGCCGTTTCATTTTTCCCGATTTCGCAAAAATTTTTTCCGAACAATTTTCCTTTTTCCGATTTTTCATCGCTTTTTTAATGAAAATTTTTGATTACAATTTTCAAAAAATGCCCAAAATTCTCATAAAAACGCCAAAATTTCGCCATTTTCTGCAGGATGCACTTTTACCCTTGACAAAAAGCAAAAAAATTACTCTCTTTGGTGAGCAAAAACTGAAGTTTAACCCTTTTTGGAGATAAGCACATGCCTTGCGGAAAGAAAAGAAAGCGTAAGAAGATTGCGACCCACAAACGTAAAAAACGTCGTCGTCGTGATCGTCAGAAGAAGAAAATTCGCTAGTATTAGCTAATTCTTTCCGAAGACATACGGAACGAAAAGGAATGCCCCAAAGCATTCCTTTTGTGTTTTAAATGCAAATGCGCAGCCATTTTCGTTCGCAGCATTTTTGTTAGCGCAATTCTCATTTTAAATTTGAATTCCACTTTACCCGAAAATTTTTGTGTTAGAATCGATCGAAGGCACTCTGAAGAACATTACATTTCGAAATCCCGAAAATGGTTTTTCGGTGTTGCGTTTTACGGTCGAAGGCGAAGTGAAACCGGTCACAGTCACGGGAAATTTTCCGGATCTTTCCGTCGGCGAATCTTTCCGTATGGAAGGCGAATGGAAAACGCATCCTAAATATGGAAAGCAATTTGCTTGCATTAAAAGCGAACCGTTTTTTCCGGAATCGGGCGCAGGACTTGTCGCTTATTTAGGCGGCGGACTTTTCAAAGGAATCGGTGAAGCGACTGCAAAACGTTTAGTCGATACTTTTGGAAACGATCTCGTTCACATTTTGGACGGCGGCGGCGACGAAATTGCGAAGAAAAAAATCAAAGGATTTTCGGGGAAAAAAGTCGCCCAATTTTTAGAAGATTGGAAGAAGCTCCGCGAAAGCCGCGAGACGATGCTTTTCCTTTACGGACACGGAATTTTTGGAAGCGTTGCGCTTCGACTTTGGCGACAATACGGGCAAAATACAATTGAAATTATTTCGCAAAATCCTTACATTCTCTGCGAAGAAGTTTGGGGAATCGGATTTGTCAAAGCCGATGAAATTGCGCGCAAAGTCGGCTTTCCCGAATGGGATGAATCGCGTTTGGAAGCGGGAATTTGTTACAGCATTTTTAAAGCGTCTTCGAGCGAAGGGCACACGTATTTGCCCCGTGAAAATTTGCTTTTAAATGCCGCGAAAGAATTACGTTTAACGATGGATTCGCAAGAAGCATTTGAAGATTTATCGTTTGCGCTCGATTCCCTTTTAAAATCTCAAAAGCTCGAAGAAGACAACGGAAAAATTGCAATTCCAAATCTCGCCCGCGCCGAAAATTTTATTGCGGAATTTATCAGCAGCCGCATTCAAAACAAAAGCAAAGACGACCCGAAAGAATTGGAAGCTTTCCTTTCGGCTTTTGAAAAAGAGCAAGGTTTTACATACGATCCCGTTCAAAAAGCGGGAATTATTCAAGCGTATCAAAGTCGCATTTTCATTATCACCGGCGGACCGGGAACTGGAAAAACGACTTTGCTCAAAGGCATTTTAGCGCTCGCCGAAGCAAACGAAGTCGATGTCACTCTTGCTGCTCCCACAGGGCGCGCAGCGAAGCGAATGCAAGAAGTCACCGGCCACGATGCGCGCACATTGCACCGTCTTCTCGAAATCAATCCCGAATCTAGGCGCTTTATGCGCGACGAAAATTTTCCACTCGAAACAGGAATCGTTATCGTCGATGAATTTAGTATGGTCGATTCTTGGCTTTGCGCGGGACTGATGAAAGCGATTTCGGAGCGAACACATTTGGTTTTAATCGGCGATAAAGATCAGCTGCCGAGCATTGGACCGGGAAATGTTTTGCGCGATTTATTGAGCATCGCAGAAATTCCAAGCATTCGATTGGAACGTATTTTTCGTCAAGCAGGCGGAAACGATATTGCCGAAAAAGCAACGCAGATTAATCAAGGTTTTAAACCGTCGCCATTAAGCGGAAATAATTTTCATTTTACTCCTTTTGATTCGCCCGAAGAAGCGCAGACGATTTTATCTGAGCTCATTTTAAAAACCATTCCGCAGACGATGAAAGCGTCGCCAAAAGATTTGCAAATTTTGGTTCCGATGCACAAAGGTCCGCTCGGCACTATTGAATTAAATTCTTTCTTGCAAAAGTTGCTAAATCATTCTCGCAAAGAATTTATTTCTCAAGGCATTCATTGGAAAAGCGGCGACCGCGTAATGCAACTGCGGAATAATTACGAGAAAAATGTTTTCAACGGCGACATCGGAAAAATTATCGCAGTCGAAAAAGAAGACAAAAAAATCACCGTCGATTTTGATGGACATTTAGTCGGTTACGAAGGCGATGAACTTTTGGAACTTTCTCTCGCGTATGCGTGCACGATTCACAAAAGTCAAGGCAGCGAATATTCTGCGGTCATTCTCGTTCTCGATTCTTCGCATTATCGGATGCTGCAACGCAATTTACTTTACACCGGAATTACGCGAGCAAAAGGACATGTTTGGATTCTTTCGCGCGGTGGAGCTTTTGACGAAGCGGTTCGCAATAATCGGATGCAGCAACGCTTTACGCGCCTTCCCGAATTTATTACAAACAAATTAAAAAGCGAAGGAATTTCCGTTTCAAAAAATCCTTCGCCTTTTGAAAAATTCTTAAAATTTTTGAATGAATAAAGCGCCGTTTTCACGACGCTTTTGATTTTACTTTTTCCCGGTACTTCCAAAGCCGCCGCGACTTTTATCTTCTAAAACCGTTTCGACAAAATGAAGTTTCGGTTGATTTTCTAGAATGCGGAATTGTGCGATGCGACTTCCTTTTTCGATTGTCACATCTTCGGTTGCATACACAGGCATTTTCCACCAGTCATCTTTACCGCAATAACTGCCGTCTACAACGCCGACAGAATTGACTTGTAAAATTTTCCAGTTTTTAAATGTTGAACTCCGCGGTGCGATATGCGCTTCGTAGCCAGCGGGAAGCTTCATCGCGACACCCAAATGGATGAGTTTAAACTCTCCTTTTTTCAGAGTGACCGTTTCCGCTGCGCTCAAATCAATCCAATCCGATTTTCCGCCGATATATTCCAAACGAGGAATCGAATCGTCTAAGTATTGAATTTGAATTGTCTCTTCAGCCATTAGAGTAATTCCTTGCGCAATTCTTCAGCCGATTTCGTAGAAAGATATGCGGGCGGCACATCCAAAACCGTTGTGCAGCCGCGAACGCCAGCGTGATACATCCGCATCATCGCACGGGCATAAGCCACAAGAACGCTCGATGTAAATGCCGGATTCGAATCCAATTTCAAACTGTATTCGATGATATTTTTGTATTCGCCGTCCCAACCGGTTTTTCCCGAACGGATGACGAAACCGCCGTGAGCCATTCCCGAATGATTTTTTGCAAATTCTTCTTCGTCGATAAAATGCACCGTCGTATCGTATTCATCAAAATAATTCGGCATCGTTTTGATTTGCTTTTCAACAGAAGCGGCATCGGCGCCCGCTTCCAAGACGACGAAAACTTCGCGCGTATGCTTTTGACGCGTTGAAAGTTCTGGATTCGATCCGCTGCGAACTGTTTCAAGCGCGCTCTCTACAGGAATCGTATATTGCTTAGCATTTTTCACGCCCGCAATGCGGCGCACTGCATCGGAGTGACCTTGCGAAACGCCTTTGCCCCAGAATGTATAAGTTTTTCCATCGGACAAAAACGATGTAGCAAAAACGCGATTGAGCGAAAACAGACCCGGATCCCAACCGACAGAAATCATCGCAATTTTTCCTGCGGCTTTTGCTGCTGCATCGACATTTGCAAAATGCTGCGGAATTTTTGCATGCGTGTCAAAGCTATCGACGACATTAAAAAGCTTCGCAAATTCCGGAGTTTGCTTCGGCAAATCGGTTGCGCTTCCACCGCAAAGAATCATCACATCGATTTTATCTTTCCAATTTGCAGCGTCTTCAATTTTTACCACCGGAACGCCTGCAGTCAAAAGTTTAACCGAAGACGGATCGCGCCGCGTAAAGACTGCGGCAAGTTCCATATCGGGAGAATTTTTTACAGCGCATTCCACGCCGCGACCTAAGTTTCCATAACCGAGAATGCCAATTTTAAGCATAGAGATTCCTCTTGATTTGTTGCGGAATAAATTTAGAAACATTCTTTTTTTCTCCAAATCTTTTTTTTGATTTTTTCTATCAAAGAATCCGCGATTTTCCTTTTTCGGTTTCTTTCTCTTTTTTATTTTTCTACCTTTTCTATATGAAACTTTTTCATTTTTCATTTTTGACTTTGTTGATTTTCACGGTTTCTGCGGCAGCAGAAATTGTTCCGCCGCAAGGTTCTTCGCATTGGGCAAATCGTTCGGATTTTTTTGCAAAAAATTTGCAATCCGAAAAAGCGACAGAAGCGTGGACTTATCAATTTATTTTTGATAACGGAACGCGGGCATACGTCAATTATGCGACGATTATCATCCCGACATCGGGGAAAAAAATCGGCTGCGATATTGCAATCACCGGACTCAAAGGGAAAAATTCCAATATCGGTCGGCAATATCCGCTAGAACGTTTGAAAGAATTGAAAGATCAAAATAAAATTTCCATCAAAGACGAATATATCATGGAAGGCATTCCCGGAAAAAATCATCGGGTACTCTTCACCGCAAACAAAGATGGCTTCGGAAAATTTTTGTTGGATGTGACTTTTACAAGCGCACAAAAAGGAAAAGTTCCGGGAAACGGAAATTGGAAAATTAACGGGCAAACTTATGGCGCAGCCGTTCTCATTCCTTACGGACGCGTGAGCGGAAAAATTGCACACGACGGCGACACTCTCGAAGTCAAAGGCTACGGCTATTTAGAACACACTTGGCAAACCGGAAACGCAACCGATCTCGCAGTCCGCGCGTTTAATGTGAGCGAAGCTTCGAAAGGCGCATACGCCGGAAGAATCGCCATCGACAAAGACGGAAATCCGTTCGGCTATTTCATGCAAAAAAATGCAGAAGGCACGACGATACTTTTCCCGAAGAACATTCTTGCGGGCGAAAAAAATTACGACGGCGAAGACTTTCCAAAATCAGCGTTCAAAATCATTTGGCAAAATTCTCCGGACACTTTGACTTTGGATATGACCAAGCCCAAACAAAAATTTTCGATGCTCGAAAATTTTGACGGTTGGTTTGCGAAGAAAGCGACAAAGCTAATGCTCGGCGGCGAAATTTTCTTTTGGCGCGGACGCACAAAATCAAACGGAAACATCTTCGATTGGAATTTAACCGGAATGTAATTGCAAAAATTTTTTGCGCTTTCACAAACACAAAATTATGACAAAATTTCGTCCCTGCATCGACATTCATCAAGGCAAAGTAAAACAAATTGTCGGCGGCACGCTTTCGGATTCGGAAACTCCGCTGACGCATTTTACAAGCGAACATTCTCCGGCGTATTACGCAGAACTTTATCAAAAAGACGGACTCCGCGGCGGCCACGTCATTATGCTCGGCAAAGGCTGCGAAGCCGCTGCGAAAGAAGCGCTTGCCGCTTATCCAAATGGTCTCCAAGTCGGCGGCGGAATTAACCCGACGAATGCGCAAACTTTTTTAGACGCGGGCGCAAGTCATGTTATCGTCACCAGTTGGATTTTTGACGGCGCTATTTTGAATTTTGAAAAAGTGAAAATTCTTTCTGAAGCCGTTGGAAAAAATCATTTGGTTTTGGATTTGAGTTGTCGCAGAACTCATTCGGGTTGGAATGTGGCGACGAATCGTTGGCAAACGATTACCGATGCCGTTGTCGATGAAAATCTTTTGCAAAAACTCGCCGCTTTTTGCGATGAATTTTTGGTGCACGCAGCCGATGTCGAAGGACTTGAGCGCGGCATGGACGAAGAATTAGTTCGCTTCTTGGCCGAAAAATCTCCGATTCCCGTTACATACGCAGGCGGAGCAAAAAGCATTGACGATTTAATTCACTGCAATGCGATTTCAAATGGAAAAGTCGATTTGACAATCGGCAGTTCTTTGGATATCTTTGGCGGAACAGGTACACGTTATGCAGAATGCGTTGAATTCAACAAACGACAAAACGGTTAATTTGCAAGCGACCGATTCTCGCCCGCCGATTTTTGGAAGAATCGTCACCAGCGTTTTCCCAAAACTTTTTGCGTTTAAACATCAGCCACCCGGAAACATTCGCACCTGTATGATTCCGCCGGTTGTCTTTTGGGAAGTACTTCACAATTTGCCGAAGCTTCTCAAGCTGCGTTATTATTTAAAGAAAAAACGCCAAGCGCATTCTCCCGATGACATCGCCGTCGCCTTTTATTCGGATAATTTAGACGAAGTCAACGGGATTGCAAATAATTTGCGCCACGTCATTTCTTTTATGCGGAGTCACGGCTACAAAGCAGCTCTTGCGGGGAACACTTTTAATACGCGTTCTCGCGGCGTCATCGAAAATGGCTACGTCATTCTTTTGCCGCGCATTTTCAGTATGGAGCAACTCGGCTACGCCAATAGCGAACTCGCCATTCCGCATATCAGTCCTATTTTGCGTTTGATCAAACGTTACCCGATTGATATTATCGAACTCGAAACGCCGAGTCCTGGCGCTTGGGCAGTTGCATTCTGCGCAAAAATTGCAGGCATTAAAGTCATCAGCCATTACCGCACCGATGTTCCCACTTACACAAAAACTTTGGTCAAAGCCAAATGGATGCATCGTTATGTGTTAATGTTAATGCAAATTTTCTACGGATTTTCGCGTCCAGTCGTAAGTCCTTGCAAAGATTACAAAGAAATTTTGCACAACGATATTAAGGTGCCATTAAAAGACATCGAAATTATTCGACGTGGAATTCCGCTCGAAAGTTACAGTCCCAATTTCCGCGGAAAAGGAACATGGGAAAAATTTTCAAACGAAAAAGGCAAAGTGCGATTTGTTTGCGTCGGGCGAATTTCCAAAGAAAAAAATCTTCCGCTGCTCAAAAATTTATGGATGGAATTTCGCAAAACGCATGACGATGCAGAGCTTATGTTCGTCGGCGACGGTTGGTATTTAGACGAACTCAAAAAAGATTTTGCCTCGGCACCCGAAGTTCATTTTGCAGGAGTTCAAGGCGGAGAAACTCTCGCCGGGCTTTACGCCGATGCTGACTTTTTACTTTTCCCGAGTACGACAGATACATTTGGCAATGTCGTCGTCGAAGCGCTTGCATCGGGAACTCCCGCAATTGTCAGCGATAAAGGTGGCCCGCAAGACATCGTTTTCGAAAAAGGCTGCGGATACATTCTCCCGGGCGATGATCCGCACGCGTGGATGCAAAAACTCGAAGAATGCGTTGCTCTCAAAAAAGACGAAACCGCTTATCAAAAAATCCGCGAAAATGCCTACGAACGCAGCAAAGATTTCACCTTAGAAAAAGCAGCTGCAGCCCAGTGGGAATTTTACAAAAAGGTTTACCACAACGCTTACCTCGGCAAATAAAAATCTCTGCGAATGGTTTTTAGAAAACCGCGAATCGTTTCCATGGCGGCCAAAAAATTTGCGCATAAAACGCGACCCGTATGCGGTTTGGATTAGCGAAACGATGTTGCAGCAGACGCAAGTTTCTGCTGTAAAAGAAGCTTTTGAAAAATGGATGCACGACTTTCCGACCGTAAAAATTTTAGCGGAAGCGAGCGAAGAAAATGTACTCATTCATTGGCAAGGTTTAGGCTATTATAGCCGCGCCAAAAATATTCACAAGACCGCAAAAATCATCGCACAAAACGGCGGAAATTTTCCAGAAACCCGCAAAGAATTGGAAGCGTTACCGGGCATCGGCGCCTATACGGCGGGCGCGATTTTAAGCCTCGCCTTTCATCAAAACGAATCCATTCTCGACGGCAATTTAGTTCGCATTTTCGCCCGTTTAAATTTGTTTTCTTTTTTGCCCGATGCGGGGAAAACCGAAAAAAAATCTTTCTGGGATGAAGCGAGAAAATGGGCGACGATTCAAAATGCTTTTCTTACAAACGAAGCATTGATGGAACTCGGCCGGAAAATTTGCAAAAAGTCAAATCCCGATTGCAAAAATTGTCCGCTGCAAAAAATTTGTCGCGCAGCGATTGAAAATCACCAAGAAGAATTTCCTGTGAAGAAAAAAATGCAATATGAATCGTGGCTTGGATTTGCGCTTGTCGTAAGCGATTCTCATGAAAATTTTTTGCTTCAAAATTCTCCCGATTCGCCGTTTTTCAAAAATCAATGGACATTTCCGCTTTTTGAAAATGCCGATATTTTCCGCGAGAATTTTCCGGGAATCATCGAAAATATCATCCCGCCCGAAACGATTCAGCACATCGCTTGGGGAAAATCTTTTGAGCATTCCATTACCCGTTACAAAATTCGCTGCCGCATTTTACAAGTCCAAGTGAAAAGCCGAAAAGATTTATCGGGCGAGTGGATTTCGAAAAAAGACATTTCCAAAAAAATCGTTTCTAGCTTCGGAAAAAAAATTCTTTCTTCTCTCGAATTTTCATCGCGAATTTAATTTCTTATTTTTGATTTTATGTTTCCCTTTCCCCAACTTTCCGCAGCCGAAGCCGCAGAACTTATCCGCCCAAACGAAATCGTCGGAGTTTCCGGTTTTACTCTTGCCGGTTATCCGAAAGCAGTTCCGCAAGCTCTTGCAGAACGCACCGAACGTTTGCACGCAAATGGCGAAGAATTTCAAATCACTCTTTTTTCGGGAGCGTCAACGGGAGATGAATGCGACGGCGCACTCGCCCGCGCCCATGCGATTCACTGGCGTGCGCCTTATCAATCCAATAAAAATTTGCGAAGCGCAATTAACTGCGGCGAAGTCCATTATACCGATGCGCATTTGGGAATGATGGGAAGACTCGTGCGAACGGGAGCACTTCCCACGCCGACGACTGCGATTATTGAAGTCACCGATGTGACCGCTGACGGGAAAATCCGTCTTTCGATGTCTTGCGGAAATTCCGTTGAATTTTTGCAACGAGCGGACCGCGTCATTTTAGAACTCAATTCTCTTTATGGCGATGCACTTTTCGGAATGCACGATTGTTATTTGCCCGAACTTCCGCCGCATGCGTCACCAATTCCTGTTTCCCAAGTTTTGGACCGCGCTGGAAACGATTTTGTTCAAATCGATCCGAAGAAAATTGTCGGCGTTGTCCGCACAAATGTCGGCGATTCCATTCGTCCATTTACAGAACCCGATGCAATTTCCCAAACGATTGCGGGACACATTTTAGAATTCCTCGCCCACGAACGAAAAAAAGGAAGACTTCCCGCAAATTTACCGTATCAAAGCGGCGTCGGAAATGTGGCAAATGCCGTGCTCACCGCGATGGCTCGCGATTCAAAACAAGAACCGGTCAGCCTCTTTACCGAAGTCATTCAAGAAGCGGTTTTTGAGCTCATTCAAAACGATAAACTCGTCGGCGCAAGCGGTACAGCACTTACATGTTCATCGAACGCCCGCGAATATTTAAAAGCGGATGCGAATGCTCTCAAAAAGAAATTTATTTTGCGCGCACAAGAAGTTTCGAATCATCCCGAAGTCATCCGAAGACTCGGTGTGATTTCGATGAACACTGCCCTCGAATTGGATATTTTCGGCAACGTCAATTCGTCACACGTTTGCGGTTCTTCGATTATGAACGGCATCGGCGGCGCCGCGGACTTTTCTCGCAATGCGCTTCTCGGATTTTTCATGACGCCTTCAACGGCAAAAGACGGCACCATTAGCGCAGTCGTCCCTTACGTTTCTCATGTGGATCACACCGATCACGAAAGGTCTCGCCGACCTTCGCGGACTTGATCCCGTTTCACGCGCCCGCTTAATTATCGACCGTTGCGCGCATCCCGCTTATCGTCCACAATTAAATGTTTTTTTAAATTACAGTTTAAATTCGGCAAAAGGAAAACACATTCCGATTGCTCTTGACCGAGCATTCAATATGCACTTGCGTTTTCTTTCTACCGGAACGATGGCAGAATAACTTTCCACTTTGAAATTCTATTTTTGCAAATGCAACTATAGTCTTTCAAAGGAACTCAAATGGCAATTAGACAAGAACTCCTTGATCAACTTGAAGAACGCAGAAAGTTTGCGCTTTCCTCAGGCTGCGGTCCGGAAAAGGCCGAAGCCCGTCACGCAAAAGGTCTTTTAACCGCCCGCGAACGCATTAGCGATTTAGTCGATGATGGTTCATTCCAAGAAGCGGGAATGTTCGTGGATCACGATGTCCGCGGTTTTGGTTTTGAAAAGAAGCATCTCGCTGGCGACGGCGTCGTCACCGGAATCGGCAATATCGATGGTCGTCCAGTTACCGTCATTTCGCAAGACTTTTTAGTCAGCGGCGGATCTCTCGGCAGCCGTCATGCGCAGAAAATGTCCGAAGCGATGCAGCGTGCCATTGAACTTGGCACTCCGATTATTTCTGTGAACGATTCGGGTGGAGCTCGCATTCAAGAAGGTGTGAAAAGTCTCGCTGGCTACGGAAAAGTTTTCCGCGCGAATGTTCTCGCATCGGGAGTCGTTCCGCAGATTGCAGTGATCGCAGGTCCTTGCGCCGGCGGTGCTTCTTATAGTCCCGCACTCATGGACTTCTGCATTCAGCTCAAAGACAATTCGAATATGTTCATCTGCGGTCCGCAGGTGATTAAAGCTTCGACCGGTGAAGAAGCTCCTCTCGAAAAATTTGCATCGGCAAATGCACACGCAACAGTTTCGGGAAATATTCACTTCGTCGCAAACGATGACAAGCATGCATCGCAAATCATCAAGAAGCTTTTGAGCTTCCTCCCGTCGAACAACGCAGAACAACCTCCGCACAAACTCACCGACATTACCCTCGAAGACGATAACGGCATGAACGAACTCATCCCATCCGATTCGAATCGTCCGCTCGATGCATACAAAGTAATCGAACGCCTCGTCGATGCCGGAGAATGGCTCGAAGTCAAACGCGACTTTGCAAAAAATATCATCACCGGTTTCGGTCGTATTAACGGCATGGTCGTCGGTATCGTCGCCAATCAGCCGACTTATAAAGCGGGCTGCTTAGACATTGATTCTTCGGACAAGGGCGCCGAATTCGTCATGTTCTGCGATGCGTTTAACATTCCAATCGTCACCTTGACCGATGTGCCGGGCTTTATGCCGGGTCTTGCTCAAGAACGCGGAGGCATTATCCGTCACGGCGCAAAGATGCTTTACGCTTATGCGTCTTGCACAGTTCCTCTCGTTACAGTCATTATGCGCAAGGCTTACGGCGGCGCATACATCGCAATGGCTTCGAAGGATCTCGGTGGCGATGTCGTCTTCGCTTGGCCGACTGCAGAAATCGCAGTGATGGGCGCCGAAGGCGCTGCAAAAATCATTTACAAGAAAGAACTTGCCGCAGCAGAAAACAAGGATGAACTCTATAAGTCCCTCGTTGCCGACTACCGCGAAAAGTTCTCGAAGCCTTATCAAGCTGCAGAATCGGGCATCATTACCGATGTCATCAATCCTGCAGAAACCAAGGCGAAAGTCTCTCTTGCTTTGAGAGCTCTGCTTTCAAAGCGGGTCAAACGTCCCAATAAAAAACCCGGATTGAGTCCCCTATGACAACAACAGAACAACAAACAGGCGTCGTCAAGGCGACTGGTCCCTATCCCGTTCCCGAACGGTTTAAGGAACAGCTGGCCATTATGCCGGACTCGATTAGCGCTCCGATTAAAGAACAGTTGACTTTAATGCCCGATTCAACGGTCCTCGAGATCTACGAAGGCGGTCACAAGACTTCTGTCCTCTACAAGACGAACGCTCAATCGCGCGAAGCTAATGCCCGTCAAGACAGCGTACGAAAAGAAAACGGAGCAAATAATGCGCTCCCGATCGCCAAAGCAAAACTCGGTTCCAACTATGTAACGGAACAGGGCGAAGTTCAGCAATTCACGCTGGGCAAGTTGGCAGAATTCCAAGCGACGGGTCTTATCATCGTGATGATTGTGATCGTTTGCATCATGATTCTCACGTATTTGATGGGCTACGTGGTCAATAAGTTCATCGTTCCGCTGACAACGAAGAAGGCGCCGGAAGCTGCTCCTAAAGCTCCCGCTCCCGCAGTCGCTCCGGTGAAAATTGCCCCCGCACACTGCACCTTGGATCCGAATGCACCGAGCGTTCATCCGGGCTTTACCAACAAGCAGTTGCAAGCGTTCTTAAGCATCGCTGCCATTTCGGCTTTGGATATTCATCCGGGCCTTACGAACGAACAGTTGGCGATGATTTTTGCTGTTGCCGCAGCCGAAGTTCTCGGCGGTCCAGTGAAAGTCGTCAAATTCAAATCACAAAATTCGACCGAATGGGCTTGGACTGCTCAAGGTCGCGCAGAATTACAATACAACGGGCTCTAAGCTCAAGAGGATAACACTATGAAGAAAACCCTCCGCATCAGTTTTGAAGGTAAGAGCTACGACGTCGAAGTCGAAGTTCTCGACAACAATCAGGTCGCTCCGGTTGCAGTTGCTCCCGCCGCAGCCGCTCCAGTCGCCGCAGCACCCGTTGCTGCAGCAGCCCCCGTACCTGCACCTGCTCCCGCTGCCCCTGCCGCAGCCGGCACGCCGGTTCCGAGCCCGATGATGGGTATCGTGTTCAAGCTCAAGGTGAAAGTGGGCGATAAGGTAACGAAGAACCAAGAAATCGCCGTTCTCGAAGCGATGAAAATGGAAAACTCCATCATCAGCCCGTGCGACGGTACCGTTGCTTCCATCGATGTTAAGGAACAGGACTCGGTCTCGGAAGGTCAAGTCCTGATGACCATCGCCTAAAGGATTTCACCTATGAGCGGAATCATTAACTCAGTCACAGAGATGTTCACATCCGGAACCGGATTCTCGATGATCACGGGTCCGATGGTTGTGATGTGGATTGTCTGCTTTGTGCTGATGTACTTAGCCATCGTCAAGAAGTACGAACCGTTACTTCTTTTGCCGATTGCGCTCGGTGCACTTGCTGTGAATATTCCTACCCGCGGCTTTTACGAAGGCGGCTGGGGCATTGAAGGAATGTTTACTCCGACAGCAGGCTTGTACTATTACATTAGCCAAGGCATCCACCTGGAACTCTTCCCACCCATTATCTTCCTCGGCGTCGGTGCGATGACCGACTTCGGCCCTCTTATTGCAAACCCGCGGACTTTGATCCTCGGCGGCGGTGCACAATTCGGCGTGTTCATCACGATGTTCTGCGCAGTTGCTTTCGGCGGATTCTCTCTCGGTGAAGCAGCCTCGATCGGTATCATCGGTGGCGCAGACGGTCCGACTTCCATCTTTACGGCGAACAAACTTGCGCCGCATTTGATTGGACCGATTGCCGTTGCCGCTTATACTTATATGGCACTCGTGCCTTTGATTCAGCCGCCTATTATGCGCGTCATGACAACTCCGAAAGAACGCGTCATCCGCATGAAGAGCCTTCGCAAAGTTTCAAAGCTCGAACGCATTGTCTTCGCAGTGATGGTAATGATTGTTTGCGTGCTCGTCGTCCCCGATGCTTCGGCATTGATTATTATGCTGATGCTCGGAAATATCTTCAAGGAATCTGGCGTTGTCGAACGTTTGGTGAAGACTTCGCAGAATGAATTGATGAATATCGTCACGATTTTCCTCGGCACTTCCGTGGGGCTCACGATGTCTGCAGACATCTTCCTCCAACCGAAGACTTTGATGATTATCGCGATGGGCGTTGTCGCATTCGGCTTCTCCACTTTCGGCGGACTTTTGCTCGCCAAAATCATGAACAAGTGCTCGCCCAATAACCCGGTGAACCCGCTGATCGGTTCCGCAGGCGTTTCTGCAGTCCCGATGGCAGCACGCGTTTCTCAGGTCGAAGGCGCCAAATACGATCCGCAAAACTTCCTGCTCATGCACGCCATGGGTCCGAACGTTTCCGGTGTGATCGGCACTGCGATTTGCGCAGGCTACATGATTTCTCGCCTCGCTTAAGTTTTAGCGATTCACAAAAAAGTCCGAAGCAATTCGGACTTTTTATTTTTCCTTGAAAATTTCACGCAGCATTTTTCAAAAAAATTTTTCATTCCACTTTTTCTGCATTCGCAAAATTTTCATTTTTATCCAAATAAAAAAGCAGAACTATTTCTGTTCTGCCTTTCCGTTTTTAACATTCATTTTTCTCGCTAATCGATGCGGAAAATTTTCACATCCTTAATTTGGTAACGATTTCTATGCTTGCCTAAATTAAATTCTAAGCGGCCAAAAAGATCATCAACATAAGCGATATATTCAAATTCATACGATTTCCAAATCGTTTCCATTTGCACATGCCTCTGCAGCGCTTCAGTATGATAAGTATTATAGGAACCTAAACGCACGGTAATCTGCGTTGCGGAATCCGCAAATGCGGTAAAAATGAGTTTATAACGGCGCCCTTGAATTAGCGGAATATCTTCGTGAATTAGCTGCACACTATAACTATTCGTCCCCGCTTGCGTCACATTCACCGTCATGCTGTTATCCGCCAAACTCGTATCTGCAAAGCCGCCGAGTTGATTGACCAAAATCCAATTGCGATTGTCCGCAAAATTTCCATTTGAAACCCAGTTGGAATCGATAATATCATATCGCGAAAGCACAGAGTCATCAAAATCATCTTCCGTATTTCCATTCGAAAAATACGCAAGATGATGCGCTGCCGAGAAAGCCCGCGCAAAGCGCACCGTCAATGAATCCCAAAGAATGGAATTATGCAAAGCATCAAAACGAATCGTATCGCCGTCCATCGCTGCAGCAGTCATCGGGAGATCATTCACCCATTCTGCGACGCAGAAACGCACAGTAAGCGAAAGCGCTCCATTATCCGCAACATCCAACTGATTTTGTAAATAGCGAACTTCTAATGAATCCAATCCCGCAAACGAGAATGTAAACGGCACATACGAACCCGCAATTTTTAACGAGCCCGTCATCTGCGGCTGTTCCGCTACCGGAGAAAAATGCGCACCGATTTCTTTTAAATAACCTGAGCCGTCAATTTCAATATCGCCAAATGCCGCTTTCCAATCATCGCGTCCATTTTCGTCTTCGGCGAATGCGATTTTCATCGGCGCTTCTACCGCATATTCCGGCCAAAGAGTTAAGCCTTCGGCAAGGTCAAATCCCACGTAGATGTAATAGCTCGAATACGCAGAAAGCCGCCACAAAGAAAGGCTTAAATCATCCACGAGAACCGAATCCGATTCCGAAGCCATTTTCGCAAAGCCATTTTTCGGCTTCGCACCGTAATCCACCACAAAATGCGCTTCAAAAGAATGTGCTTGAATTTCGGAATTTCCAATTTCAATTCCCGCTTGATCCGACGAATTGCTACACGCCAAAAAAATGAAGGCGTATAAACCTAAACCAAATATGCCGAATCGTTTTGCGCGCATTACATTCCTCGCGTTAAAGGAAACAGCTGGATGTTCACTTGAACAACCTCATCGCCTGTTCCCGCTTCACTAGAGAAATCTAATAGTTCTTTGCGCATAAGTTGCAAATGTTTTTTTAAAACTGGAAAATCTTTGGCTTGAATCGCAAATGTCACCGCAGAAATATCGCGTTTTTCCGCGGGAACCGTTTCCATCGACTCTTTCGCTAGATCGAGCATTTGCCGATGATAATTGCGAACAAGCATTCCTTTCGCTTCGTCATCGGTCGTAAGCAACGAATCCGCTTGACGATAACCGTTCGCCGTTTTCCGAATTAAACCCAACGAGGTCAATAATTTCAACGATTCCGCAGCCTGAGCCGGAGTAATCGTCCCGCCGAGATGACGCGGAATCCATTCGGGCGCAGGATTAAAATTTTTGAGCTCCACCAATTCGCGGATAACGGAATGATACCATTCTGTAAAAATGCGAAATTGCGCTTCGTCCAATTTATGAAGCCTTGAACCCGGAGTTGCCTTCACCAAATTCGCGTAATAGAAAGATTTTTCGGAATCGGTTTGCGCTTGATTAAAGAAGACCAAATTTTCAAAATAAACCGCACGTTCGTCCGTTAAATTCAAACCTTGGACGATTTTTATCACCGTCGTCTTCGTGATATTGCGCTTTCCATCCATCACCAATTTCAAATGCGCATGACTCGAAAGCCCCGCTTTGGCGGCAAAAGACCGCAAACTAAAACTCGGCTCCGTCGCCTTTTTAAAAGCGTAATAATCGTGCAGAAATACGCGGTAGTTCGTGTATTGCAAAACATCCGGCAGAGTCATATTTTTCTTTTCTGCACTTTCCATAATCTTAAAATAGCAGAATTTACTTTCAAAATAAAGAGTGAATTGTGTAATTCTGTTTACATTTGAAACCAACGAAAAATTTACTCATTTCCCGCAAAAATAAAACTATAACGATTGTGATTTAAAAATTTTCCGTGTAAAAATTCTGCATCTTTCGCCATTCCTTCGAATGCAAAACCCAAACGCTTCGCGAGCGCATTGCTTTTTTCATTTTTTTCTGCCGCCGAAATTTCGATCCGATGCATTCCCCATTTTTGCAAATAATGCAACACCAAAGTTAACGCTTCGGTCGCATAACCTTCGCCTTCAAATTCACTGCCCAAAAAGTAGCCGAGCGATGCCGCAAAATTTTTTTTATCCATCCATTGAATAATCACTTCGCCGATTAAAGCGCCATCGTCCAATCGCCGAATGCCGAGCGCACCGCCGTTTCCCATTTCCCGCTGAACTTGATACGATTCAATGCGAGCGTAGGCGTCCGCCATCGTCGAAAATTTTTCTATCCAAGGAAACCATTCGCTCAAACTTTCCCGAGATGAATCGACGAGATATAAATATTCCTCGGAATCTTCGGGTTCTAAAAACGCAAGCGCAATGCGTTCGCCTTCTAAAATTTCATCGGGCATTTCATTCCACATCTTGCACATAAAATGCTCGCTGACATTCTACATTCGAAAGATCGTCGCATTCAAATTTTTTGGCGGGATAAAAATTTCCCGTGACCCGCGTAAAATGAACCGCAGAAGTATCGCGCCATTTGCGACTAAACGCTAATGTATCCGAAAGATAAATGCTATCGCCTTTGACTCGCTTTCCATTTTCATCGACATCGTATAAAAAGAAGCAACCTTTTCTCGCGCAGCGTCCGGAAAATTGAAAAGAAACTTCGCCATAAATCGTGCGGCAAAACGAAGAATTTTCCACTTGCGCCGAAAGTTTACGTAAGCCCGCTACCGTCGTTTCTTGACAAGAAGAAAACGAAGAATCATCGCTGCACGCAAGCAAAAATGCCAATAAAATCGCTGTCCAAATTTTCCATTTCATCAAAACAAAATTAAAAAATTTGCCGATTCAAAATATCGTATTCGAAAACATTTTTCTTTTTAAAATCCAAAAAATTTTTCTAGAAACTGCGAAGAAAACTTTGTAAATTTGTGCTGTGAAAAGCAAATCTGTTGTTTTTAGCGCACTCAAAGCCGCGTTTCCTTATACGATTCCCATCTTCGCGGGATTTTGGTTTTTAGGACTCACTTACGGCATTTACATGAACTCGGAAAACTTCAACTTTTTATATCCGATGTTCATGAGCTTTTGCATTTTCGCAGGCTCAATGGAATTTGTCACCGTCGGACTTTTGCTCGCCGCCTACAATCCGTTACAAGCGCTTTTGCTCACGCTGATGATCAACGCGCGCCATTTATTTTACGGCATTTCCATGCTCAATCGTTTTCGTCAAGTCGGATTCAAAAAATTGTATTTGATTTACGGCATGTGCGATGAAACTTTTTCCATCAATTACACCGCAAAAATTCCTGCGGAGATTGATCGCGGATGGTTTATGTTTTGGGTCACCGTTCTCAATCAATTTTATTGGGTTTCGGGCGCAACTCTCGGCGGAATTTTCGGATCGCTTATTCGCTTCAATACAAAAGGAATTGGCTTTGCGATGACCGCAATGTTTGTCGTTATTTTTATGGAGCAATGGCTCAAAGAAAAAAATCATTGGAGTTCTCTTTTGGGATTTGCAATTACCGGCGGCTCGCTCGCTATTTTTGGCCCCGAAAATTTTATCATTCCTTCGATGATTGCAATTCTGATTTTGCTTTCCACTTTACGAAAGCCTTTAGAAAAAAGAATTTAGCGGAGAATTGAACGATGACATTTTCCGAACAAATTATCACCATCGGCGCAGTCGTTTTAGGAACCCTCATTACGCGCTTTTTACCGTTTCTCATTTTCCCTGCAGGTAAGCCGACGCCGAAATATATTCAATATCTCGGAAAAGTTTTAGCGCCTGCGACCTTTGCCCTTTTGGTGATTTATTCGCTCAAAGATGTTTCATTCTCAGCGGGAAATTATGGACTCCCTGAAATCATCGGAATTTTTCTCACCGTCGTTTTGCATTTATGGAAAAGGCAAATGCTCCTTTCCATTGCGGGCGGTACAATTTCTTATATGATTTTAGTGCAATTTATTTTTCCAACGCCCTAAAAATTTTTCGGCAAAAATTATACTTTTTCAAAAAAAGGAATTTGAAAAATGAAACTCGTTTCTTGGAATGTCGCCGGCATTCGCGCTTGCCTTAAAAAAGGTTTGCCCGATTTCTTTCATCAAGTCAACGCAGACGCTTTCTGCTTACAAGAAGTCAAAGCCGAAGCGAGTCAATTTGATTTTCATCCCGAAGGTTATTCGGAATATCTTTTCCCGGCGAAGCGCAAAGGTTATTCGGGCACGATGATTTATAGCCGCACGGAACCGCTCGATATTCAATACGGCTACGGCGAAAGCGAATACGATGATGAAGGTCGCAGCATTACCGCCGAATTTGAAAAATTTTATTTGGTGACAACTTATGTGCCAAACGCAAAACGCGATTTGAGTCGATTGGAATCGCGGATGCATTTTGAAGATTCCTTCCGCGCTTATCTCAAAAAATTAGAAGAAAAAAAGCCGGTCGTTCTCTGCGGCGATTTGAATGTTGCGCACAATGAAATTGACATTTGCAATGCGCGCGCCAATCGCGGACATGCGGGATTTACCGATGAAGAACGTGCAAAATTCAGCGAACTTTTAGACAGCGGATTTGTCGACACTTTCCGCGCCCTTTATCCCGATCGTGTACGTTACACTTGGTGGAGTTATCTCGGACATGCCCGCGAAAATAACGCCGGTTGGCGTTTAGATTATTTTGTCGTCTCGAAAAATTTCTTTTCACAAGTGAAAGATTCCCTCGTTTACGACGATGTCTTAGGAAGCGATCACTGCCCTATCGGATTAGAACTGTAAATTATTCCAACAAGTTTCTGCAGCACGCGCCCTTCGGGCGCGTTTTTTATTGCAAAAAAAGTGGCACCCCGAAACGGAGCGCCACTTTGACCCTGGAAAAAAACTTTTTAAGTGAGCAGGAATATCGCAAGCACTTGCGCGGTTAAAATACGAAGCAACATCGTGAGCGGATAAACCGATGCGTATGCCACATTCGTCGCTTCGGAATTTGAAAGTCCGTTGGCGAGCCGGAGGATCCGTCATCGAGCCCGCAATCATTCCGCAAAGGCTTAAATAATTGACTTTGAAAACGAGCTTTCCCACGATTCCCGCAATCATCAGCGGGATAAATGTGATGAGAGCAGCAAGTCCCATATAATAGAATCCGTCGCCGTTTAACAAAACATCAAAGAATTTAATTCCTGCATTCAAACCGACACAAGTGAGGAATAATGTAATGCCGAGTTCGCGGAGCATTAAATTTGCACTCGCTGCCATAAAGAAATTTAAAGGTCCGAGTTTACGTTTCCGCGAAAGAAGAATTGCAACGATTAACGGACCGCCAGCAAGTCCGAGCTTCAGCGGCATCGGCATTCCTGGAATTGCAATAGGAATTGAACCCACGATAACGCCGATGAAAATGCCAAGAAATGCAGGAAGAATTTCCGGATGATTTAACGCCTTGAGCGAATCACCTAAATCTTTGGCAACAGCATCAATTCCTTCGGTCGGACCGACGACCAAAAGTTTATCCGCAAATTTAATGCGCAAATCCAAGCGTCCTGTAAATTTGAAATCTCCGCGGACAACACGGCTCACAGTAACGCCGTAACGTTCTGGGAAATTTAACGAGCCAATTGTTTTGCCGAGCATCTTTTTATTCGTCACCAAAATGCTACGGGTTTCTAATTTCGAAGCGACTTTCGTAATCGGCGCATTCAATTTTGAACCGATGACTTTTTCCATGGTGCGCACCGCTTCGGGCATTCCCACAATGTGCACTTTATCGCCTTCTTGAATAATCGTTTTTCCGTTCGGCGTAAAAATGCTATCGCCTCTTAAAAGTCTTGTGATAACAACACCGCTCGAAATCAAATCGGGAATTTCTTTTAAAGGAACTCCGAAGAGATTTTTGTTTTCTACCAAAAGACTTGTCGAAATAATTTCCGAACGCGTTGCTGCAATTTCAGAAGCATAATCTTCTGCCGCTTTCACCGGATTTTGCCGGAAGAAAACGCGAACTAAAATCATCACCAAAATAATGCCGATTACACCAAACGGATACGCAACCGCATAACCGATTCCCGTCAGAGAAGTGTCAACGCCTGCCGCAGCAAATGCCGAATTCGCAGCGCCCAAAGACGGCGTATTCGTCACCGCACCGCAAAGCATCCCGATGAGAACAGGAACATTATTTTTCATATCGGTGAAGAAGTAAAGGCAAAGCGTTACAATCACACCCGAAAGAACAATTCCCGAAGCGAGAATATTTAACCCTAAACCGTGACGGCGAATGGAATCAATAAATCCCGGGCCGACTTGCATTCCAATCGTATAAACAAAAAGAATCAAACCAAATTCTTGAATAAAATGCAAAACATTCGGATCAATGCGAAGTCCTAAATGCCCTAAAAGAATGCCGACGAAAAGAGCGCCCGCACCACCGAGACTGATTCCCTTTACTTTAATTTTTCCAAGCATTAACCCAAGCGCTGCAGTAATCGAAAGAACAACAACTTGTTCCGCAACAGAGGGCTTTGTAAAAAGGTCAATCAGCCATTGCATAATTTTTTCCAGGTTGAAATTTGTGTAAAAGATAAAATGGAAAAATTTATTTGTCTAATAGTTTCCAAGTATTAAATTCATCATTAAAAATGATTGATAAAACTTCCTTGATTATTTGCATTGATATTTGCAGAAATTATCTATAATTGTAATTATGGAACTCACACAGCTGAAATATTTTTTGGAAGTTGCGCGCACCGAACATGTGACGCAAAGTGCGAAAAACCTTTTTATTGTGCAGCCTGCACTCACACAATCAATTCATAAATTAGAAGATGAACTCGGCATTGTGTTATTTAAAAATCAAGGGCGAAATATTAAGCTCACCGATAACGGACGATTTTTTTACGAAAAATTAAAACCACTTTATGAAGAATTGATTGCTCTTCCAACTCTTTTGAAAGAAAGTGCAGACAAGCAAAATAATAGCGTCAAGCTAAATGTTTTAGCTGCATCGACGATGATTACGCAAGCGATTATCGAATACAAACAAAATAATCACGACGTAGATATCGACATCATTCAAAACGAAGAAACAAAAGTTTTTGATATTTGCGTGCGCACTTACGCAACCTATAAACCAGAACTTGACAATACCGCATCAGACGAAACTTTTGTCACATCTGAAAAAATTTATTTGGCAGTTCCCAATAATGCGCAATATAAAAAGCTCGATAAAATTTCACTTTTTGATGTGGGCGATAAATTTATCGGTTTGTATGGTTCGAAACAATACCGCAAAATTTGTAATGAACTTTGCCAAGGAATTGGATTTAAAACGCATATTACTTTTGAAAGCGATAATGTGATGGCGGTGAAAGAAGCGGTTGCCGCAGGAATTGGCGTTGGATTTTGGCCCGAAATTTCGTGGGGCAAAATGGATCACAAAAAAATTCGATTGCTCGAAATTAGCGACGCTGAATTTAAACGCGACATCGTGATTTCGCTTCGCAAAAACAAACAAGACAATTCAAAAATCGAAGCGTTCTTCCAATTTTTATCGCGTTATGTGGAAAAGCGCAGGCACCGCCCAAGAGTCATTAAACCCGCAGAAACAACTGAAACGGTATAAAAATTTTTCTATAGAAAAGCAAGAGAAATTCTCTTGCTTTTCTATTCTTCACATTGCATTTCTTGTGCGTTTACCAGCTTTTCATCTGAAGAAGATTCAATTGGAATTTTGATGTATTTTCCACTAGGTTGCAAGAGGCGCGCTTTCACATTATCTAAAAGCATAATGTTTAAAATGCTTCGCAAACGATTTTTGATTTCTTTCGATTTAATCGGCGTGATCACTTCAACGCGATTTTCTGTATTGCGAGTCATCATGTCCGCAGAACCGATAAAAATTTGTTCTTTTGCGCCTTTGCCAAATGCATAAATGCGTGAATGTTCCAAGAATTTTCCGACGATACTTCGAATAGTTATGTTATCTGTAATTCCTGGAATGCCTGGGAGCAAGCAACAAATACCGCGAATAATCAAATTGATTTTTACGCCGGCTTGACTTGCTTCGACGAGTTTTTCAATCACATCAACATCGGTCAAAGAATTCATTTTAAATGTTAATGCACCTTCGCTTTTCTTTGCAATTTCAGAATCGATGAGTTGCAAAATTTTTGATTTTAAACCAAGTGGCGACACGAGCAATTTTGAATACTTGCCACCTAAATTTCCGATGCACACATTTTTGAAAAATTCAACAGCATCTTTTCCGATTTGAACATCCGATGTCATGAACGAAATATCGGTATAAAGTTTACATGTTTTTTCGTTGTAATTGCCCGTGCCGATTTGCGTAATGTATTGAATTTGCGAATCATTTCGACGCGTAATCAAACAGATTTTACTATGCACTTTATAGCCTTCGGGGCCATATAAAACATGGCAACCCGCATCTTCTAATCTTTCAGACCAGTCGATATTATTGAGTTCATCAAAGCGTGCGCGCAGTTCAATTAAAGTCGTGACTTCAATTCCGTTTTCTGCAGCACGGCACAAATAATCCACCAATTTTGCGCGATGCGCCAGTCGATAAATCGTAATTTTAATCGAGAGCGTATTCGGATCTTCAGCGGCTTCTTTAATGAGTTTTAAGAACGGATCCATTTTTTCATACGGATACGAAAGCATTAAATCGCGTTCAGAAATTTGCGAAATCATCGAAGTTTTTGCATCCACACTTTTAGAATCAACAGGCGAGAATAGCGGATACGAAAGTTTTCCAGAAAGTTCTACCGGTAAAATTTCAGGCAAACTAAAAGGAAATTTCATTTTTAAAGGAGCAGAAGTGACAAAGATTTGTTTCTTTTGCACTTTCAATGTGCGCAAAATAAATTCTTCTAATTCGGACGATAATGATTTTGCGGCTTCAACGCGCACAATAAAACTCACGCGGCGTTTTTTCAAAATGAGTTTCATTTGATTGCGATAATCTTCGGAGCCGTCAGTTTCTTCGTCCGTTGTCAAATCGCCATTGCGCGTAATGCAAATAATATTTTTATCCGAGATTTTATACATCGAAAAAATTTCATCGATGTGTTCTACAATAAGTTCTTCGGCAAAAATAAATCGTTTTGAATCATCCCCAATTGGAATAATTTCTGGAATCGTCGCTGGGCATTGCACGAGACCTAAAATATTTTTGTTTTTATTTTTTAAGGAGGCGACGATATAAGAAATTTTACTTTGCAAATTAGGAGTCGGATGACGCGCATCCACAATTTGCGGCGAAAGCAATGGCAAAATGTTATCTTGATAATATTCTTTCAAAAATTTCTTTTCTTCTTTGTTGCATTTTTTATAAGCGACAAATTCGATGCCTTGTTCAGAAAGTTCGCTTTTAATTTGCGAATAAGTCGAATCTTTTTTCTTATACAATTTTGATGTTTCCGAAAAAATCGCATCGAGCTGTTCGCTAGCAGTCATTTGGCATTTATTATCTTTCCAATGTTTTTTAATTTCTGCCATTTTAAAAAGAATGCCTACGCGAATCATAAAAAATTCATCTAAATTCGATGTGAAAATGGAGACGAATTTTAAGCGTTCCAAAAGCGGAACAGTTTTATCATTTGCTTCTTCTAAAACGCGTTCGTTAAAACGCAGCCAAGAAAGTTCTCTATTTTGTTTGTAGATTTCATGTTTCATTTTTAGTTTCCCTTAATTTGTTTCATTAAATAACCTTCGCGAATGCCGAAATTGCTTTTGCAAATATTCGTGCATTCAAAATAGCGCGCAATCGTTTTCAAAATGATCATCCCCGGAATGATTGTGTGAATGCGATGCGGCGCCGTTTGTAAAATCGCGGTCAGATATTCTTTTTTTTCGGCTTTGAAAAGTTTTAAAATGTCTTTGAATTTTTCGTAAGACATTTCATTGGTTTCGTTGTTGCACAAGCGATTATAAATTTTAAATGTATTGCGAACGCTTCCGCCGACTCCATAAATTTTTTTCTGATACGCCGAATCGGGCACATCGATTCCATCTAAAAATTCTAAAACAGCGCCTTTAATTTTTTGCTGTTCCATTTTAGTTGGGATAATGCGGCTTACATATTTTTCGTAACTGTTCAAAGAACCAATCGGAAACGAATACGATTTCACGATTTGATTATTCTTAAAATAAACAAGTTCTGTACTTGCCCCACCGATATCGACTAAAATGCCTTCGTAAACATTTAAGCAAAGCGTTGCGCCTAAAAAACTGTATTCAGCTTCTTCTTTTCCCGAAAGAATTTTCACACGGATAGAAGTGACGAATAAAACTTTTTTCAAAACCGTTTCGCGATTTTTGACAAGGCGCAAACTCGCTGTTGCAAAGGCAAAAATTTGCGTCACTTGATGCGAAAAAATTTTCGTTTTGAAATCATTTAACACGGCGATTAAGCGCTTAATCCCATCGGATTTTAAGTTTCCATTTTCAACGTATGAAGCAAGGCCAGCGACACTTCTTTTTTTGTCAATCAACTTAAAATCATTTCCGATGACTTCGTAAATGCACAAGCGAATCGTATTGGAGCCGATATCGATGATGGCATAATTTTTCATTTTACACCTGCTTTGGAATGATGCGACTGCCGGTTTCTTCAAAGATTGCCCAACGCGCAACATTCACGGCATGGTCGCCAATGCGTTCCAAATATTTTGCAATCATAAACGAATCGATTACATTATCTGCATTTGCAGAACTAGAACGAATGGATTCAATCAATTCTTTTTTCGATTCGGTAAATGCTCGATCGATAATATCATCGACGCAACAAACATCTTTTGCCATCGTGACATCTTTTAAGATGAATGCATCTACCGATTGCGAAATCATTTGTCCGATTTTTTCAATCATCAAAGGAATCGTAGAAAGCTGCACAGGCGATGCATTTTTATTCGAAAGCGTGAGCACAATTTCGGAAATGTCTGCGCATTGATCGCCGATGCGTTCTAAATCGCTCACCATTTTAAGCGATGCCGAAATAAAACGCAAATCGTGTGCAACTGGCTGCTGGCTTAATAAAAGGCGCAAGCAGAGCGTTTCAATATCTTTCATTTGCTGATCGATTTTTTTATCGTCTTCGATATTTTGCTCCGCTAAATTTTTATCGCCATTGAGTAAAACTTTCGTCGCATTCGTAAACGATTCTTCGACTAAGTTTCCCATTTTGATAATCCCTTCGGTAAGAGATTCCAATTCTAAATTGAAGTTTTCTCGCATTATCCAAATCTCCCTGTGATGTAATCTTCTGTTTTTTTATTTTTCGGCATCGAAAAAAGTTGTGTGGTGTCGCTGTATTCAATCACTTCGCCAAGTAAAAAGAATGCGGTTTTATCGGACACGCGAGTCGCTTGCTGCATATTGTGCGTGACCATCACAATCGTGTAATTCTTTTTGAGTTCTAAAACCAAGTCTTCAATTTTCCCAGTCGAAATCGGGTCCAAAGCGCTTGTCGGTTCATCCATTAAAAGAACTTCTGGAGAAATCGCCAAGGCGCGCGCAATGCATAAACGTTGCTGCTGACCGCCCGAAAGTCCAAGCGCACTTTTATTTAAGCGGTCTTTGAGTTCTTCCCAAACGCCTGCATTTTTAAGCGAAGTTTCCACAATTTCATCGAGGACTTTTCGATTTTTAATTCCATGCGTACGCGGACCAAAAGCGATGTTATCATAGACGCTCATCGGAAACGGATTTGGTTTTTGGAAAACCATTCCCACTCTTTTTCGAAGTTCATTCACATCGAAATCTTTGTAAATATTTTTTCCTTCGAGTTTGATATCGCCTTTGATTTTACAACCTTCGACTAAATCGTTCATCCGATTTAACGATTTTAAAAGCGTGCTTTTTCCGCAACCCGAAGGACCGATGAACGCCACAATTTCATTGGTGGGAATATTCAAATTCACATTTTTTAATGCGTGAAAATTCCCGTAATAAAGTTCCATATTCTGAATAGTTAATTTATACGAATTCATATTAAACCTTTTTAATTTTATTGGCTAGTTTATTTGAAAACCAGTTGATGATTAAAACGAGCAAAATCAAAATCACTGCAGTGGCGTAAGCTTCGCCCGTGTGAAATCCTTCGCGCGAAAGTTCATACATGTGAACCGCCAAAGATCTGCCCGAAGAAAATGCGCTCTTTGGAAAATCAGCGACCGTTCCTGCCGTATAAATTAACGCAGCCGTTTCACCGACAACGCGACCAACCGCTAAAATTACACCCGATAAAATTCCAGGAACAGCAGCCGGCAAAACGACAGAACAAACTGTTCTTATTTTTCCAGCGCCAAGTCCGTAAGAACCTTCGCGGTAACTATCGGGAACCGATTTTAAAGCTTCTTCAGTTGTGCGCAAAATGAGAGGCAAAATCATCATCGAAACTGTGCAAATGCCTGCCACCAAAGAATAGCCGCAGCGCAGTGTTGTCACAAAGAAAAGCATTCCAAAAAGTCCATACACAATCGAAGGAATTCCCGAAAGCGTTTCTGCAGTTAAACGCACAAGCGATACGATTTTATTTCCGCGACTTGCGTATTCGACCAAGTAAATGGCTGCAAAAATTCCAAGCGGAGCGGCAACTAAAATAGAGCCCACCACCAAAATGATTGTGTTTATAATCGACGGTAAAAACGAAACGTTTTCCGAATTATATTCTAGCGAAAATAACGATGGTTTTAAATACGGAATGCCGTTGACTAAAACATAGACCACTAAAAATGCCATCGATAAAACGGTAAGCGCCATCGAAAATTTTACAGCGTAACGCAAAATTTTACTGCTCATGCTTTACCTCTTCTTTTAAGAATTGCAAAGGCTGCATTGATGATTAAAATAAAGGTGAAAAGCACAACGCCTGTAGCGATTAAAGCTTCGCGGTGTAAATCGGTAGCGTATCCCATTTCAAGCACAATGTTTGAAGTTAAAGTACGCACGCCGTTTAAGATTCCCGTGGGCATTCTCGCTTGGTTTCCGGCGACTAAAATCACCGCCATCGTTTCACCGATTGCACGACCGAGCCCAAGCACAATCGCAGCGACGATTCCCGATTTTGCAGCCGGAAGCACTGCAAAAAATACGCTTCGTTCATGAGTTGCGCCAAGTGCTAAAGCACCTTCGTAATAACTGTTCGGAACCGCGCGAATGGCAGCTTCGGATACCGAAATGATAGTCGGTAAAATCATCATTCCAAGCAAAAGCGAAGCCGATAAAATGCTTGCGCCACTTCCGCCGAAATGCGTGCGCACAAAAGGCACAATTACGACGAGCCCAAAAAATCCATAAACAACCGACGGAATTCCTGCGAGCAAATCCACCGCCGGCTTTAATTTTTTATGAATTTTTTCCGAGCAAAATTTTGCTAAATAAACGGCGGAAAAAATTCCGACCGTCACTCCAATCACAAGTGCACCAAGCGTTACATACAAACTTCCTAGAATCATCGGAAGGATTCCAAAAAGCGCCGGTTCATCGGTTGGAGCCCAAGTTTTTCCGAAGATAAAATCGGTAAATCCGATTTTATGCATCGCCGGTATTCCGTTTGCAAAAAGGAATACGCAAATCAAAAACACAAAGAAAATGCAAGTCAAAGCCGAAAGTAAAAACACTTTCGACATGACACTTTCTTTGATTTTATTTTTCGTCAGTAAATTCATAACTTACTTGATGGTTGTTGTAATTCTTGCAGCAAGTGCGACATCCGAAACTTCATTTTCGCTATACACCGAAACTTGTGCCTTAGTGCGGCTTCCTAATTTTTTCACAATGCCTACAGCCCAACCGAGTTCATCTGCATCTTTATTTAATTCATCGCGATCTTTTACATATTCAAGTTCTGCAAATGCTTTATCAAAAATTCCTGCGGTCGGAATTTCAATTCCCGCATAGAACGGGAAATATTTGGTGTCTTGAGCGTATTCCGGTTTCACGGCAGTTTTCGCTTCGATATTTGCATCGTTTACATCGTCATCTTTTCCGGTGATAATCATCGCAGCTTCACCATAGACAGAGAAATTTTTCGCCATATTGAATTTTGCGCGGACATTGGCGCGATGCGTTACAATCGCGGTATATTGAATCGGGTCAATAACATTGGCACGGTAGCCTACGCCTAGCGAAAGTGCTTCGCCGATTTTTACATCTTCGGTCACACGAATGTAGCCTTGATTAAAATTTCCATCGCTCGTCGCAAGCATTACATTCAACTGCGAATTACCAAGTTTTAATCCGCCTTCGAATGCGTCATGCGAATAATCTCTCGACAAAAATCCGCGTTTCGAAATATTCTTATCCAAATACGCACCAAAATTTCCGCCGTTTTCGGTATCGGTTTTCCAATGACCGAATTTCAAATTAAGTCCTAAATTATTCCACTTGTAATTGCCGTAATAAGTGTCCGCTTGAAAACGATCAGCGCCATTATTAAAGCTCGGGCCATACATACGAATCGTTACTTTTGCATCGAAATCTTCGGACTTATAATCGCCACCGATATTGGCGCGGAACCAAAATCCGTCGAGGTTATTATCTTTATCGTTGTCGTACATCGCTTTCGATGCTTGGCTTTGAATATTTCCATTCAAAGTAAATTCGCCATCAGCAGCACTTGCAATTCCAACAGCAGCAAGTAAAGCGAGACCGAAACTGGATTTTTTCATCTGTGTCATATTTTATCCTTTGGGCAAAAGCCCTGTTAAATGACACTCCAAAATTAAAAGGTGTATGTAAAGACTGAAGGGGCTCTTTTGTAAAGATTGTGTGAAGTATTTTTCGAAAAATTTTTCTTTACTCGGATTTTACATGAAACGCAATTTGCATTTTACACGCGAGTTTTAACTTATAAGCGTCCAAAACAAAAACACTTAAATCATTTCAAGGAGTTCATCATGAACAAGAAAAAAATTATCGGCGCACTCGCAGGTCTTGCAATTCTTGGAGGAATTGCCGCATGCAAAGATGAATCAAAACCTGTCGGATTTGATTCGTCTCGAGAAATTTCTGTGATTACGCGTGAAGCCGGCTCAGGCACACGCGATGCATTTACAGAACTTGCAGGAGTTTTAGTCAAGCAAGACGGCAAAAAGAAAGACAACACAACTCTTGAAGCGTTGACAATCGACGGCACGCAAGGTGTGATGTCAACCGTCGCCGGAAACGAATACGCCATCGGTTACATTTCTTTGGGCTCGTTAAATAATACGGTAAAAGCTTTGCAAATCGACGGCGTGAGCGCAGACAAATTAAATGTGAAACGCGGAACCTATCCCATTGCGCGTCCGTTCAACATCGCCTTCAAAGGAAAAGTCGATGAAGTCACTCAAGATTTTATTGACTTTATTATGAGCGCCGATGGCCAAGCAATCGTCGATGCAAATGGTTACGTAAGCGTGAACGAAGGCAAGCCCTACGAAAGCAAAAATTTGAAAGGAAAAATTGTAATCGCAGGATCTTCGAGCGTCTCGCCGGTGATGGAAAAATTGAAAGAAGCGTACGAAGCAAAAAATCAAAATGTGCAAATCGAAATTCAAACAAACGATTCTTCTTCGGGAATGCTCGCTGCAAAAGAAGGCACATGCAACATCGGCATGGCTAGCCGCGATTTGAAAGCTTCCGAAAAAGAAGTTCTCACCAGTTTAACAATTGCGCGCGACGGCATCGCTGTTATCGTGAACAATAAAAATCCGCAAACCAATTTGAGCAAAGAAACTCTTCGCCAAATTTACACCGGACTTATCCGCAACTGGAAAATCTAATTTTCTAAAATCAAGAAATACAAAAGATGAACGGTGATGCCGTTCATTTTTTGCTTTTAAAGAGTTGATTTTTGAATGAATTTTGTAGATTAGAAATATGATAGAAACAGTTACTTTAGAAAATTGCGAAATGGAATTTGCCCGCTTTGGAACAGGCGCAAAGGCATTCATTATTATTCCAGGACTCTCCATTAAAAATGTTCTCAAAACCGCAGATGTTGTCGCCGAAGCTTATAAAATTTTTGCCGAAGATTATACCATTTATTTCTTCGATCGCAGAAAAGAAATTCAGCCCGGTTACACGCTTACCGAAATGGCGGACGATATTGCAGGCGCGATGAAAAAATTAAATCTTCCGCGCGCTGATATTTTCGGCTTTTCGCAAGGCGGCATGATTGCGCAAGATATCGCAATTCGTTATCCCGAATTGGTAAACAAATTAGTTCTCGGTTCTTCGAGTTCGTATCCCGAACCGATGCAGAAAACTGTACTCGGCGAATGGCTGCGATTAGCCAAAGCTGGCGAAACTTCTGCGCTAGTCAATCATTTTATCGAGCACGCTTTTTCCAAAAAATTTGTTGAGCGTTATCGCCGCGCGCTTCTCGCACTTTACCGCAAAATTTCTCCCGAAGAATTGGAACGTTTCATTATTTGCACCAATGCTTGCGATGCATTAAACGCTTACGATTCTTTAGAAAAAATTCAATGTCCCGTTTTAGTCCTCGGTTCTGGCGAAGACGGCGTTCTTTCCTTAGACGCTTCTGTCAAAATTGCAGACAAATTAAAATCTCTCAAAAAAAATGTTGAATTTTATATTTACGAAGGTTATGGGCACGCCGCTGTCGATGAACTCCCTGAATATAAAACGCGAATCTTTCAATTTTTGCAGAAATAAATTTTGAATTCATTGCAGAAAAGGCATCCGAAAATCGGATGCCTTTCTCATGGAGTCTATGCGATTGAGGAAATTATTTCTTAATGCAACGAACCGAAGCGGCAATATTTTTGTTGAAATGTTCGTAAGTTACTTTATCTGTAACGCGAACAAGAGTGGCGCGAGAATCATCGAATGCATCGCTTGTCCAGAAACTTGCGCTTTCATCTAAATCGACAAATTTTCCATCGTAATAACGGAAACCGGTTTTGAGCGGATTTAATGTGCTCATATCGATTGCTTCGAAATCAGATTGCTTCGGAAGAGTCCAACCTTCGGGGCAAATTTTCTGTGCGGTTTCAAACGGATAAAGAGTTCCGTAAGCGTGACAATTCTTTGCAGAATCGTTGTAGCAATGGCTAGAACCGGTCAGCGAAAGACGCGCCAAGTTTTCGGTCATCCAAACGGTATTTCCCACTTTTGCGGTTTTATAAACTTTTTCAACGCAGACGAGTTCATTTGCATCTTCGTTGTAAGAACAAGTATTTGCTTTTTGGCAAGCGTTAAAAAGAGTGGCTGCAGCGGCTGCGAATCCGAGGATTACCAATTTATTCATAAAAAATCTCCAATTCATTGATTTTTGTGATAAAATTAAAACGGAAAAGAGAATTTGTCTAATAGAATCCAAGTATCAAATCAATCACTTTTTTTGATTAAAACGGCGAATTCTCTCATTTTCAAGAATAATAATTCAAATTGATAAATCCCGCCTTTTTCATTTTTTTCCCAATTCTGTTTTCAAAAAATCTAAATTGTTAATCCATGCTTTTCAAACGATGGAAAATTTTCGCTGTTTTTGTACTCGCTTTGGCGGGATGCCTTTGGCATGAAAATGAATTTTCTTCCGCGGCAGATGATGAAGCGTACTTGCCTTTAGACGACTCGGAATATCCTTATGCGGGAATTCCGCGTTTAGTTTTAGAAACCGAAAATTTCCGAGAGATTCGAAATCGCTCCACGAAAATTCCTGCGCGATTACAAATTTATGGAAAAGATTCTCCCGAGTCCGAAATTTTTGAACTCACTGTGCGCGGCCGCGGAAACTCTACATATAATGCGCCCAAGTATGGGATGAAAATTAAATTTTCTAAAACGGTAAAATTATTTGACATGCCCGAAGAAAATGAATGGGCTCTGCGTTCTTGCTACGGCGACAAAACTCTTTTGCGGGATTATTTAATGTCGCGTCTCGGCCATTGGCTTGGCGTTAAATTTACTCCCAAAATGCAATTCGTCGAATTGTATTTGAACCGCGAATATAAAGGAGTTTACCTGCTCACCGAATCCATTAAAATCGGAAAAAATCGAGTGAATATTCCGAAAACAGAAAACAGTTTTTTGCTCGAAAAAGAAGATCCTAAAAAAGTGGATGATCCGTATTTTAAAACGCGCGATGGAAATTTAATTCACATTAAATCGCCAAAAAATCCTTCTCGGGAAAATATTTCTGTCGTCAAACAACATTTAAATTTATTCGAAAATTATTTGCATCGCCGCGATTTTTGGGGCGAAGATTCTATTGCTCATTGGCTTGACATCGATGATTTTCTCGCATATTATTGGGTGCAAGAATTTGCAAAAAATGAAGACGGAAAATTTACTCGCAGCGTTTACTTTTATTGGATTCAAGGCGGCACAATTCATTTCGGACCTCTTTGGGATTTTGATTTAGGATTTGGAAATCAATCGCGCAAACAATTTCGTCCCGCCGAAAATTGGTTCATTCGCAATTACCGTTGGAATAAATATATCTTAGCCGATTCCACGATGAATCAACTTGCAGCCGATTATTGGAAAGCGCATCGCGAAACTTTCCGAGCACTCATCGATAGCATTCCGCTTTATAAAAAGCAAATAGAAAAAGCGGCGAAAAATGATTTTAAACGTTGGCCCATTTTAGATAACGCATTCACATGGGCGCTGCGCCATTCTTACAAATCCCACGATGAAGCCGTTGATTCGATGACCGTTTGGACGAAGCGGCGTTTTGATTGGATCGATGAAAATGTTTCTAAATAAAAAACGCACTTGAAATTTTCAAATGCGTTTAATTTTTTGACTTTTCAACGACTTAGAAATTATCATCGCGATCGAACATGTGCGTTACAAATTCGACGACGAGAGTTTCGTAAGCTTCATTGCTAAAGAGCGGTTTTTGCAACAAGTCAATTGTCTTCTGCGAAATGCTTCCTGTTTTCGCCAATTCTTCGCCGCCCAATTTATATTTGTCCCGCAGCATTTTCAAGCGACGCGGACCGCCGCGATGATCGAGAGCGCGCATTTGCGGACACGCGATTAATGTGTAACCTTCATGCCCGAGAATAATGTCAAATTGTTTTCGAATCGGTTCATAGACGACGTCCAAATCCATCCAAGCGCAACTTGAAAGCAAAATAATTTTTTGGCCTTCTTTTTGAAATTGCAATCCGTGCAAATGCGAATTCATCGCACTTTCTCCGTCTTTCAATTTTTGTCCCATATACGGATGCACCATTCCCACGATGCGATCCATGAGAACTTTCATCTGCCCCGGAACGCCGAACAAATACAGCGGAAAACTCCAAATCACAATATCCGAATTGATGAGCTTTTCACGCACTGCGGGCACGTCGTCATCTTTCATAAAGCAGCTGCCGTCAGGGCGTCCCCAACAACTTAAACATCCGCGACAAGGCGTGATATGCAAGCGATCAATAAAAATATATTCCGCTTCGTAATCGCCGCTTTCGAGCATTCCATCGACAAATGCTTTCGTCGGAATCAATGTTCCACTTCTTTCTTTTTTGGGACTTGCCACCATAATCAGAATTTTCTTTTTCATGGAATTACCTTTCGTTGGAAGCGTTAAATTTCTTTTGATTTTGTTCTTCGCGAAGACGACGGCGAGCGCGACTGCCTAAGCGTTTTGCGTTTTCGGCATCGGCTGCAAATTTTTCTGCACCGGCTGCGGAGCTTCTTGTTTTTTCGGTTTTGCTTGCTGCGGTTTATTCGCATTTTTTTGCGCAAATTTTTTCCCGCGGAAACGAGAATTGCGCGCTTCGCTTTCGGGAGTTTCTGTTTGCGGTGGCGGCAATTTTTCGAAAATCGAAGTATCGCCTTCGGGAATTTGAATTCGCGTCAAGCGTTGAATTGCCTGCAAATCTTGTTCTTCATCGGGAGCGCAAAATGAAATAGCGACGCCATCTTTCCCTGCACGCGCGGTGCGTCCAATGCGATGCACAAATGTTTCGGGAACATCGGGCAAATCATAATTGAAAACATGAGTAACGCCATCAACATCAATTCCGCGGGCAGCGATATCCGTTGCCACCAAAACGCGAATCTGTTCTGTTTTAAAATTGCCGAGTGCTTCTTGTCTACGATTTTGACTTTTATTTCCGTGAATCGCAGCGCATGTAATTTTTGCTTTTTCCAAAACGCGCACAATTTTATCGGCGCCGTGTTTCGTCCGCGAGAAGACGAGAACTTTTTTCATCTCGGGATGTTCCAAAAGCATTTCTTTGAGAAGCGCACCTTTGCGACGTTTATCGATGCGGTAAAGTTCTTGGCGGATGCGTTCAATCGGAGTACTTTGCGGAGTCACTTCAATCCGCACCGGATTTGCTTTTAAAATCGTCGCTGCTAATTTTGTAATCTCGGGCGGCATCGTCGCACTGAAAAAAAGATTTTGACGCTTCGGCGGAAGCAATGCGACCACTTTGCGAATGTCGTGAATGAATCCCATATCCAACATACGATCCGCTTCATCGAGCACAAAATATTCCAACTTTTTTAAACTCACTACGCGCTGCTGAATTAAATCCAACAAACGTCCCGGCGTCGCAATTAAAATATCTACGCCACGAGAAAGCGCACGTTTCTGCGGTAAATCGCTCACGCCGCCAAAAATACAAGTACTCGAAATACGCGTGTACTTTTCATACATTTCAAAGCAATCCGAAACTTGAATGGCGAGTTCTCGAGTTGGCAAAAGAATTAAAACGCGGACATTTTTTGCGCCGCTGCCAATTCCATCTTGCAATAAATTTTGTAAAATCGGAAGCGCAAATGCTGCGGTTTTTCCCGTTCCCGTTTGAGCAATTCCCATCAAATCTTTGCGTTCTAAAAGCGCAGGAATCGCCTGCTCTTGAATCGGCGTCGGTGTGGTATAATTCGCATCAGCGATTGCGCGCTGCAGCTTTTCGTCCAAAGGTAAATCGGAAAATTTCATACGGCGCAAAGTTAGAAAATCTCATGCGGGATTCTATTTTCTATTATGCGTTCTATGCAGAAATTTTCCATTCAAACGATTGCCCACATCCGTTCTGATTTTTCGGAAAAGTTTGGCATTCCTCGTCAAAGCGGAATTTTGAAAAATTTGCAATCGCAAATCATTTTTGAACCGGAATTTCGTAATGCCGATGCGCTGCGCGGACTATCTGATTTTTCGCATTTATGGCTCGTTT
>SAMEA104315433__coassemble_146_pt1 | contig 37618 bp, 27 predicted proteins | sample SAMEA104315433__metabat2_low_PE_037 | metagenome-assembled genome bin SAMEA104315433 (sample SAMEA104315433) | gut metagenome | biome: Monkey gut; feature: monkey-associated habitat; material: faeces | place: China | collected 2013 | reverse complement strand
GCAGGACATACGCTTGCGACTAAATTTTCATCGAGTTCTGCTAAGCCGTCGCCATTTTTTTGCAAAGAATAAAAGCGTCCGTAAGTATCGCAAAATCCGTTTAAGCTATCGTAACAAACGCTATATTCTGCATTATATTTCAAATTTTCCGCCATCCAAATTTGATCGCCTATCGTCGTATATTTGTAAACTTGTCCGTCGCGGTCATCGATAAATGTGCCTCGCCCACTTTCCGGGCAAACATCTCCTGCAGAAAATCCAGAGCTTGAATCCGAACAGGCAAAGAACAAAACAGAAATAAAACTAAATGCAAGAATTTCAAAAAACTTTTTCATCATCACTCCTTGATGCAGCGAATAGACATTTTGTTAGATCCATTATGAACCAAAGAAAATGTTCGTCCAGATAAAATGCCTGCTTTTATTGATACTGTTGAATCGGAATAAATATTTGGAGTTGAACTACAAAAAAATGCACTTTCCCCAACCCCTTGAATTTTAAAATGTTTATTCGAAAAACCGGCTGGCAGAACACTAAAACCACACGAATCTCCAGCATAATACATCGAATACTCCCAAAATAAATTTGATCGTAATCTTAATCCATATTCAGATTCAAATTTTCCATCAACCAACCTAGTATTTTCTCCGCCAATCGTATTCATCAGCGTCAGCCAATCTTCTTCAGAAGGCACACGCCACCCCGCTGGACAAACAGTTGCCACTAAATTTGAATCAAGATTGCCAAAATCTTCTTCATTTTCAATTAGCGCATACAACCTTCCAAAAATTTCGCAATAATTTTCGACATTATCAGCGCAATAACTATGCGGCGAATCGTAATTCAAATTTTCTGCCATCCAAATTTGATTGCCAATCGTCGTATATTTGTAAACTTGCCCGTCACGCTCATCGATAAATGTGCCGCGTAAATTTTCCGGGCAAATGCTCGCCGCATCAAAATCGCTAGCACTACTGCTATTTTCGGAGCATGCGATCGCACAAAGGCAAATCGCCAACAGTCCAAACCTCAAAATAAATTGCATAAAGTTTCCTTAGTGAAAAAGTTCCCAGGTTAAAATTTCTGTTCCTTTGCGTAAGACCAAATACGATCCCGGAAATTCCCGATTATTTACAGAAACAGAATGTTCTCCCGCATTCCAAAATCCGTAATACAAAGTTTCGAGAGGAATTCCTACTGCGTTGACTAATTCTAACGTATAAGTCGCGGGTTCTGCAATTTTGACAATCACCTCTTTACCCATACGGTGCAACAAATCTGCTTTTTTATTTTCCGATGATTTCGGCGCAGAGAATTGCGGCTGCGGAGCAAAACCAAATAAAATATTTCCTTGCAAATCTAAAGCCACAATTGAATCGGCAACGTTCCAATCTTGCGTCAACGCAGCGTGAGAAGGATCATTATTCGCATTCCAATTTCCTTGCCAATTTTCATAATGCAAAGCAAATTGAACGCCATTTCCAAAATCCGATTTTTCTTTCGGATTTAAAATTTCATTTTCATAGATAAAGGAAACATAATACAAATCACCGCCAGCATACACAACACTTTGTTTTGCAAAAGGATTATTATAAACATCAATAATCGCATTCAATGTATCGCGATAATAATAGCGAGTTTCAAAACCTTGAATTGCTGCAGACCCAATATTCTCAACAAGCATCGTGATATTGCTAGATTGATTTAAATCATTTGATACATCTTTTGCAAGAACTCGAACCGATTTCTTTGATTCTTTGGCAACGCCATCTTCATCAAAACAGGCGAATTCATTTAAAGCATGTCCCATTTCATCTAGCAACAAAACTCCAGTTGCATCGCCATTTTCATTTTTCAATGAACTTGGATCATCATCAGTATTCCATGGGAAATAATAATCGTTTCGATGCAATCCCATTTTAGGTCCTTCGCCAAAATACGGAGAACCATAAGCGGGAATATTTTCATTGAATGTCAATTCCGCATAATAAACACTGCCCGCATCAGAAGAAATCGTCATCGGTAAATTCGGATAAAAACTTACCGCTTGCACATCTTCGCCTTCTCCGCGATAATAATAGCGCAACCGCGTCCCTGCAAAAATTTCATTCGTCAAATTTTTGATTTTTACTTTTGGGCGCGCCCAAGTTTTATCTTCAGGATTTTCAAAATCCATCTCGACTTGAACTTTCGGCGTTTCTGTTTTCCAATCGCCAGCGCCATAATCCACATTTTCAGGAGAAATTTCTTTTTCGGAATTGACTAATGCAATGCCTGCAATGCTTAAATTTCCCAACGGACGAATTTCAATTTGCGTTTCTGTATTCGAAAGTCCAAGCGTTAGACCTTCGACTTTTTGGCTTTCAAAAAGTCCAGTTGAATGCATTGTATAAGTTCCTCGAATACCACCATTGACGAAAATTTCAACCTTTGATTCCTCGCCGACGAAATTTCGCAAAAGTAAATATAAGTTATAATTCCCTGTTTTAGGATAAACATTCCATGTAAAAAATCCTAAACCTGACGAATTTTTCTGCCGCACAAATCGCCGTCCCGGCGCAGCGCACGATTGATCAATCGTCAAATCGTTCAATTTTAAATCCGCAGCACGCGCTGTATAAATTTCATCGCGCTCTAAATTCAAAATGCCTTCATACAAATTCCGAATTTGCTCCGCATTCAACGCTGCCGTGTAAAAGCGCAAATCTTTGATTTGACCGACCGCAGCAATTTTCGGCGAACGATTTCCCAAAATAAATTTTCCATTTCCGCTATAAATAAATTCTTTGGCAAAGGATAAACTTTGTACAAATTCACCATTTTTATAGAGCGAAACTTTTTTCCGATTCATCACAAACACAAAATGTTCAAACGCTTTCGGATTTCGGGCAGCATTAAAATATTTTCGTTCGCTGCCGTTTTCTACAAAATATTTTTTCTCGGGATTCAGTCCAATTCCAAAGGCATTTTCACCATTCTTTCCAACAATCGAATATTCTTGTTTTTTAGAATTGTAACCCGCCTTAAAATTCATTTCAAGAGAAAATTCATGAATCGAATCGGCGCGAGAAATTTTCGCAGTCATCGTTTCATCCGTCGGCGCATACAGATAAAGGCTCGAGCCAAAAAGCCAACGCTTAGAAATTTTTGACAAATCAAAATTTTTTCCCGATTCTAAAATTTCAAAACCGGTTTCTCCCGCGCCTTCGGAAAGCGGCCACCAATACGCAAGCGACATCGGATACGGATAAAGTTTCGGCGTTTCAATTTCTGTTTTCACAAAATTATGGCCGTAATCTTCGGCAAGAATTTTGATGACCGCTTTGCAGCCGATGCATTTATTTAACGATTTTCTATCGAGAACGAAATCTTCGGCTAAAATTTTTTCATCAGAAACAACACGACTTTCAATTAGATTTCCGGCGAAGTAAAAATTATAAGTGACTTTCGCAATGCCGCTTTCCTTTTCGTTTAGCGAAATATCTGTTTGAATTAAACGGTCGTTTCCGCTTTCTAAAACTTCGTATTCCACATTTTCAAATTGCGGCGCAATCGAATCAATTCGAATATACGGACCCATTTTTTGAATCGAAGAATTGTCTTCGCCGTAGAATAAAATTTGAGAGCGGTAAATTTCTGCGGACTCTGAAATATCGGAGTTACGCATTTTCCATGCAATTGGATTTGCAGAAACTTCTTGATGCTCCGCCACTAAATTGTTAGAAGCATAAAGTTGCAGCAAGTAATTACTTTTTCCGCGACAAGGATAAGGCAATTCAAGATAACCATTTGAAGTTCCCGCCCAAATGGTGTCCAAATTAAAATCATTGCAAACTAAATTTTCAACTTTTGCAGAATCGGAATTTTTCAATTTTACATTCTTGAACAAACTCGAATCCATCGCAAAGAAAGTGGAAAAAGTTTTCGTCTTCGCCACAATTTTTACAAATGCCCAATTTTCATTTTCACTGGAGGCATTTCCTTGTTCATCCAAGTAGCCCGCGATTTGCGTTTCTAGCGGAATGATTTTTTTCGTTTCAAAATTCGGTTTATAAATTTTTAAATTCTGCGGATTTTGCTTTTGTTTTTCCAGAGAAATTCTATCGATTTGAAATTCGACTTGCGGCCAATTCTTTTCATCGTCACCGAAATCATGCGACGGCAACACTTCTAAAATCGAGCCTGTTATTTCTAAATTTTCAAAAGCGTTAAAATTATAATCGCTAAGTCCAATCGTTCGAACAGTCACATCTGTCGGATTTTCCCAAGCATTTTTCGGAAAATGAATGGACAAATTGCGATACATCGAATGAACAATCGTATCGTTTTCATTCACCAATTTTCCAACATGCAAATCAAATTTTCTGAAATAAGTTTGATTACTTTTGGAGCCGTAAGTCAAGAAAAACGAAGTATTTCCTTGCAAACGATTCATTTCCAATTGATACAAAATCGGAAGCGAATCTTTCGGCTGCTTTTCTTGAACGCCTTTCGTTATCGGATACAGCGCACCATCTTTGCTATAATACAATTCCCAATTTTGATTTTCACCGGGCACGCGTCCGCGAATCGTTGCGATTTCTTCGATCCGAGAATTTAACGGAATTTGATTTTTTGAAATTTCAAAAACTTTTTTTATTGAATCATATTTGGATTTTAAATAGGGATGAATTGTACGCGAATCCGAGCGTAAAAACAAAGAATCATCGGAAACTTTTAATTGTTTAAACCATAAACTCGAATAAATTGAATCTTTCAAATTTTGTTTCGCTACATTTTCCAAAGGAACATTTTGCGCAAAACTTTTGTCTTTTATTTTTTTATCCAGCGAATAAATGTAACGCCAAACCACGCTAGAATCAACGCCGACATTGGTAATTTTCCAAGTGGAATTATCCGTTTCAATTTTCCAATCCGAAGAATCCGCTTTGACAAGTTTTAAATTTCCGGCTGCATGAATCGCATCATTTGGAGAATGATCCAATTGGAAGGTGCGCAAATTTTGAAACGGAACTTGCCAAAGTTTTTCACGCGTTTGATAATGATTCGGTTTTAGCGTATACGAAAATGTTGAATCGGCAAAATTTTTCTGCGGTAAATTTTGCAAATTCCAAATTGCCGAAGAATTAGCGAGCGACGAATCCGTTACCGGATTTCGCATAAGTTGCACTTGACAAAAAACGCTAGTGCATAAATTCAACCAAAGCGAATCATTCCAATCATTCAAACCGAAATGTACGCGTGAAAGAAAATTCGGATAATAGCGCACTGTTGAAAATTTTTCTGTTTGCGGAAGAATAATAGAATCCAACGATTTCGTATACGGATACGGCACACGGAAACTAGAATCCTGCTGAATTGCCGAACTCGGATTTAAAATCGGCGCCACGTCGAAAAGAATATTCAGCGGAGAAATTCCCAAAGCAACAGAAGTTGAAACTTGCGAATCTTGAATATTAGAAATTACACTTCCATAAGCGTGGAAATTTGAATCGCGCACAGTTACCGCATACGAATTTTCCGTGTTGAAAAATTTCACATCAAAATTTGACTGAATATATTTTCCACTTAATTCATCGGCAAAGAGAAGCGGATTCGTTTCCGTCTTTCGCATTTTCAAACGAGCCGCTTCCACTGCGGTCAAATCTTCGCCCTTGGAATCGTACTTCCACGAAATGCCATCAAAGAAATTGGGAGAATTTTGGTCGGATTCAAAATAGCCTTCATTTCCAAAAAGCGTTTTATTCGTCGGATCAAATCGCACAAACCGATTTGCCAAATTATTGTAACCCCACTTCGGATTCCAATATTCCTGTTTTACTTGTAAATGGAGTTTGACTTTGATATCACCTGCAGCTTTATATTGATGGCAACTAAAATGTTTAGCATTAAACGATGTTCCAAACTGTTTTTTCTTTAATGGAACTGCGCGTATTTCAAGCATATTATAATGCGGATTCTCTAATTTTAATGAATCTTCCTTTTCTTCTTTGGGCGTTTTAGATCCACAAATAGAAGTTTCTACTTGCTTATCATTAACAGAACAAACTTGTTTTGCTGAATAAATTGGAAAAAATACCGCCATCGAATCTTGATAATTAAAAAAGCCACGATCATGCCAATATACTACTTGCCCCCCAAAATTATTAAACCAATAGTAAAGTTTTTTATGTTCATCATAAATATTACTATTTAAAATATTTGTTAATTGATAATCATCACTCTCATTTTTCAATTCCTCGTTTGCATATCCCCAAAATATATCATTGTCTAATTTCTGTCTGAGTATTTTATAAACATCTCTCGGGAAAATTTTAACTTCCATCACAGAAGTATAAGGTTCTGATGATTCCTTATAGCCAACAATGTTTAAATCAGCATCTAAATTGATTTCAAAAATTCCACTTATGCTAGAATTTTCATTCAATGTTAGTGTATCAATTTTAATTCGATAAGGATAACTTTTATTTTTTAAAAAACACATTCGATCACCATTATCATTCCCTCCTCGTAAATAAAAATCATACCCCTGCGATGCCAACAGCACAGCTACAGTCACCGGAAATTCGCTTCGATGCCGATGAATGCCTACGCTGTAGCGGTACTTTTTATAAACCGCAGGATATTGATAGCCATTTTTCAAATCCCACTTGTAATGAAAAGTTCTTTCTTTTTCAGCTAAAAATTTTGAAGTTACGTTGGTGCGTAATTCATAATCTAAATTTCCTTCGAAACGATTATCACCATTTTTATCGATGTAAGATTCATCGATAAATAATGCAGCCGGAAATTCCGAATTCACATCGCCTTCATCCCAATTTGCGCCCGGCGCTTCGACTAATCCGCCGGCAAATTTCACATTAAACGCATATTCTTTTTCATCTAAAATTTTTCCGTTAACATCCTTGGCAGTGATTTTCAAATAATGCATTCCCATTTCTGTTTCTGCAAAATGATTATCCGTTTCGCCGTTCCAAGTTAATTTATATGCACTTCGAGATGTTCCCGCCGCAAGATATTTATTTTGAAGAAGAGTTTTAATTTTTTCTTTTTTGGCATTTAAAATTTCTGCGTTAATAAAACTTGAACGTCCGACAATTCCAAATTCATAACCAAGTCTTGCAAGTTGCATTTGCAAACTCGTCGAATCCACAAAGCCAATGTACACGGTGCCCGTATCGTTCATATCGCTTACAATTTTTGTCGCTGCCGCATTCATGAGCCACGAAATTGTATCGCTAAATAAATTTCCGGGATTCGATTTGGAATAAGCTAAAATTTTCAAACGAGACTGATTTCCATTCGGGTAAAGTCCCGTTTGCGTGAGTCCATGAAACGGGATTTTAATTTGATATTCCGACGGATGAATATAAAGAACTCCGCCAAAAACTTTCAATTCTTCGGAAGAAAATTTTCCCGAATAAATTTTATCTTGCGCATTTTCAACACTTGATAAATCAATTACGAAAGATTCATTCGTTTGAATTTGAATAAACAAACTATCTTGCAAATTAAATTTTGAAATGCGATTATACGCAGGAATTTCTGTCGAGTTAATTTTTATCGCCGGCACATTTACGCTATCATTGATTTCGTTTGGCTTTGCATTCAAAAATTTCACATTTTGATTCAAATATTTAATCGATAAATTCGCATCCAATCGCCCATTCGACGCGGAATCAAAAATTCCTTGAGCGTTTCCTTTCCAAAGTAAATTCCACACATCATTTGAATCTTGCCAAACCGTCAAGCCTTCATTTTCAAAATTTGGTTTTGTGCAGAAAGGCGATACAAAAACAGGATTAAAATATTCACTCTTCGCGGGCACAAAAACAGAATCATTCAAGACTTCAAGTTTTGCGTTAAGCACCCAATTTGTCGTATCCAATTCATCTTTTTTGAATTCAAATTTTACGGTATCTAAGTCGCCGACAATTTGATTTTTCGGAATTGAATACGCAATTCGTGGAACTTGCAACTTCGGTAAATTTTCAGAATAAATCACCAAACTTTTTTCCGTTGAAACCCACTCACAAGAATCTTTGCAAGCTCGCGTCGAAAGCCTTAAAATATATTCGCCATCGTTGAAATTTTCTGCATTCCAAATCGCTAAATCTTGCTTTTTTACATCAACAGTTGACTTTAAATAATCAATTTTATTCTGCGTGAAAATGGAATCTTTTGCTGCGCGATATTCAATTTTAAATTCGGCAAAATTATCGTTTGCATGCAATTCGGGATTTGGTGCAATTCCCGAAATCAAAATTTTCCCCGAATAATAATTTTGAATCGAATCATTCGGATAAGTAATTTCGGGATAACGTTTCCCAATCGAAATGAGCGTATGATTTTTTTTCAAAATTTCCTGCTTGGTCCAAGCATCCAAAATGAATGTTGTAAAGTCCGTTTTTCCAATTTGATTTTAAATTCTGTGGAACTTCCACCGTAAAATAATTTTCTTTTGCATTTGCTTTTTTCGCAAAAATCCATTGTGAAAATTTTTCATCCTTTTCACTTTGCATGTAACATTGCAAATCGGATTGATTGATTTCTAAATCACGGCTTTGATTGAGTTTTACAGTCAATAAATTCAATTGACTTGCGCTATCAAAGACAATATCATTGGCGAAAATACTTTCAATATCCGGTGATGTTCTATCAACTTTTAAATTTTCGAAAATTTGATTTTCAAAAATATTTCCGGCGTCATCGATAATTTGCACATTGACATTATACAAACCGTCTTCTAATCGATTCGCCATCGGTTCTTCAAAAGTAAAATCTAACGAATTATTTTTCAGCGTTGCGAAATTCAAATACGATTTTTTCTTTTGCTGCAATGCATCTTCAAAAATTAAATTCACTTGTAAATCAGCGGAATCCATAACAGTCAATTTTTTCTGAATCTGAAACGCAATTTTCAAAGTATCGTCATCGTTCAAAATATTTTCATTCCTCTTCAACGATGGCTTATTTTGCAAAAATTCATTTTTCGCAAATTTCAGTTTCAAAGAATTCTTTGCAATCGTCGGAATTTCATTATCAATAAGCACAAATGATTCAACCATTGTGCCGTTAATGCCTTCGATAAAATTTCCATTTTGATTGACGACGAAATTCCAAACGTCTTCAGAAAATCTTAAGCTGTCTAATTTCTTTCCGATTTCAAAATTCGGCTTTGTATAATCAAACGCTTGCGCTAAAATTTTTACTTTGCCCGAAAATTTATTTTTCATCGGAAATTTAAAGTCATAATACTCTTCTGCTTTGTGCGAAGTTTTTAAAAGCGTTACCGTATCTTGATTTGAAATCGCAAGCACGCGCAACGCCCGAATTGAACGATTCGAAAGAGTATCCAGCGATTTGACAAATCCAATCGGTTGCGTTTCACGACCATTCAACAAATTTTTCGTCAACTCCATTTTAAAATGTGGCGCCGTTTTATCCACAGTAATAAAACTCTTATAAGAATTTTTCTGCGGCTTTACATTTTCACTCAGCGTATTTTTCGTACAATAAATCCATTCGATGAAATATTCGCCTTCGGACAAATTCAGCGATTTTAAATTCGCACTCAATGCATAAATATTTTCATTTTTCTTTTCCACATTTAATTTGACGCTATCAATGAAAATCAAAGTTGAATCCAATCGCGAAATTTTTGCGTACGCAGAATTTGCAACTATCGGATAATCTAAATTATTCAGTGTCCCCGAAATTTCTTCTAAACTCGAAATGACATCAAACGATTTGGGAAATTTTTCTTCAAACAAAATATCCGTTGCCTGAAAATAAAAACTCAATTTTTGACTTCCGACAAATCCCAATTTATTCATCATCGAAACATACAAAACATTCACGTCATCTTCTTCTAGCGCAGAAAGCGTCACCTTATCATTCTTTTTTAATTTTCGATTGACTTTATCTAAAACATCTTGATTCAAAGAAATTTTAAATTGTCCATTTTTTAGAATCGGGCTTGTGCTTAATGTATCCACCGCTTGATAATCATACGAAACGCCGTAATGCAAAATCCATTTTCCATTCGTCATGCGCTGAAATGCAATCTGAATTTTCGTGTTAAAATCTAAACGAATCCACCACAAACTATCCGGTTCTAAATCATCAATTTGAAAATGAAATTCTTGAATAAAATCCGTTACCGCAATCGCATCGACATTTGAAAATTTCACTCGCTTATAAATGCGAGAATTTTGCTTTTCAAATTCCACTTTTTGAATCGGAATTTTTCCATTTTCAATTTGTTTTTCGCTTGATTTTTTTTCAAAATTTTCTTTTGAAATTTTCAAATGAATCGCAGAAGAATCGAGATTTTGATTTTCCTTTTTTAAAAGAAGAGGAATGATGGAATCATTTTGAATTTCGCTCACGATTGAAATTTTCGGTTCATAAAACAAAAAATTTTCTAAGTCGCTATAATAAACGGTGATTTTATTTTTGCTATCAAAACTTGAAACTTCTACTTTATTTGAATCCTTAAAAGATTCGTTCACTGCCATGTACTTTGTATTTTTTAAAACCTCAGCTTTTTTAAGAACAGATTTTGTTCTGCTCGCATTTTCAGTGAGCATCGCGATGTTAACGCCAAATTCTGCAGCTTGACAAATCGCCTTATATTGTCTCCCCAAAAAATTTAGAGCATTGCAAGCTGCTTTTAATCCCACATCCACTTTTTTGCGAGTACTTTCCAATTTTCCAATATCCGAAATTAAATTTTGATATTCTTTTAAATTTTCATATTCTTTATATTTTTCCGCAATATCATTCAGCGGATAACCAAAGCGCGGTGCGTTTTGAAAGACCGCTACATTTTTTGCCATCGCGCTATAATTGGGAACATCGAACGAACCTTCGTCAAAAAAATTCACCGCATAATTCGATAAATTTTGCGCCGTTAAATTCATTCCACTTTTTAAATTTCCTGCGGCGTTTTTGATTTCGTCAAATTGATTCACATATTCTAAAATGCTCGAATACAATTCCGATTTAAATCCATCGGGAATAATTTTTTCGATGAACAATAAAATCTTCAAAATATTTTGCGGAATTTTTCCGCTATCAAATTCCAATTCTCGAATTGCATTTAATGCATCCACATATTGATTGAATTCGCCTAATTTCAACTCACTTAATTTATCTGAAATTTGATTTTTCAATTCATCGGCTATTTTTCCTTTTGCTAAAATTTCTTGCGCCGATTTTTTTGCATTCGAAATTAACTCACTTTCATTGGGCAAACCTTTAAAAATTTGCTGCAAAGAATCGGCCAAAATCGCTTCTAATTTTTCTTGCGGAATATGATTTTTACTTTGATCAAAATAATCCGCTAAAGTCCTACGGCCATTTCCAATTGTCGGCATTCCATACGAATAAATCAAATTGTAATTCGGCTGCAAAAATAAATTTTGAATTTCTCTCGAATTTAAAAGCTGTGTGCTGCCCAAATAATTTTCCACCGGAATATTTTTCGCTTTTGCATTTTCGATTAACGTCTTATATTTCAAATCGTTCAAATCCGCATCTTGTGCCAAGTACCACAAAGATTGATTCGATTCATTGAAATGGGAAAATACTTCTGGATTTTTCAAAAATTTTTCGGCAGAATCATCCAATTTTAACGCGGCATAATTCACCGCTTTCGATGCAAGCGTCAACATAAATTCTTGAAATAAGCTGCTTTTATCTAACAAATATCCCGTTAGCGCAACCGACATCAGCGACGCGACATCGCCTGCATTTTTCTTTTGCTTAATCGCATTCAAATTTTGATTGAACAACGCTTGATCTGCAAAACCCGTGCCTTCGTGCGGCGTGTTGAAAAATAAAACTTGAACAAATTCACCTTGATAATTTTTACTTTGAATGTATTCTCGAACAGCTAAACCGCTTGCGCCTTCAACAACTAAAATAAATTGCAGCGGAACCATTTCGGGATTTTGCGATTTTAATTTTTCAAAATTTGATTTTGAATTTTTCTTTTTCCAATTTTTCAGTTCTACATTTTCTGAATTTTCAAACCAATTTTTTTGCGCTAAATCTAAAATTGAATTTTCCGCTTTCGAAAATTCCTGTGCAAATTCAATCGGCGATATTTCTCTTAAATCATAACTTGTGCAATAAACGGAACCTTTTTCCCGCGCAATTTTTTCTTCTACATAATTTTTTAAGGAAGAATTCCAACAAGTTTTTGCGTTTGATGTTTCTGTGTTTAATAAAATGTAAATCGCAGAATTATTTGATGCCATCGCATTCGCCGTGCAAATAGACGCGCAGACGAAAACCAAGCTCCAAAAGAGCTTTCTTCCATAACCCAAACTGTTTTTCATTTTTAGTTCTCCAAATTCCTCAGTTGTTGATTGTGAATTTTTATTTGATAACAAAGTGAGCCGCGGCTAATTCCCAGCCGTGCTGCCGCCTTTGTTTTGTTGTTTCCGCATTGCAAAAGTGTTTCTTGAATACTTTTCCAAGCGGGAGTTTTTACGCTGCGATATAATGACGCAGACAATTCCTGCACATGAATATTTTGTAATGAACGAAAATCCCACGGCTCACTCGACAAAATATCGGCCAAAGTTTCGCCCAAATTTTGCAAAAGCTGAAATCGTTCTAATACATTTTTCAGTTGCCGCACATTTCCGGGCCACGGAAATTGACACAAACTTTTTAATTCACTTTCTGTTAAATTTCGCGAAGACAATTCCCGCCAAATTTCTACTGCGATTGTGCGCAATTCATCGATCCGTTCACGCAGCGGGAGCAATCGAATTGGGAACACATTTAATCGGAAGAATAAATCCTCGCGGAATTTCCCTGCACACACCGCTGCTTGTAAATTGCGATGCGTTGCACAAATCAATCGAAAGTCCACCGGAATACTTTGCTGCGAACCGACCGGCGTCACCGAGCGTTCTTGTAAAATGCGCAGTAAACGCGTTTGAATTTCGAGAGGAAGTTCACCGATTTCATCGAGAAAAAGTGTGCCGTGATCTGCCGCGCGGACAAATCCTTGCTGATTAGAAACCGCTCCTGTAAAAGCGCCTCGGCACGAGCCTTCAAAAAGACTTTCCACAAGTCCGGGGCTAATTGCGCCACAATTTACCGCGACAAATGCGCCTTGCGCACGATCGCTCATCGCATGCAATCGCCTCGCCATCACTTCCTTTCCTGTCCCCGATTCTCCACAAAGAAGAACCGGAATGGAAGACCGCGCTGCGATCTCTAAAAGTTTTTTGGAATCCGCCATTTTTCTCCTTTTTCAGGTTCATTTTCAAAAAACGCGTATCTATTACTATAGACGCTTTAATCAGTCAAAATGTTTCAATTGTTTTCTATTTTTTACAAAAAAACGTTTTTTTTACAAAAGGAACATCTCCATGGCAGATCGCATCGTTTGCAAATTCGGCGGAAGCTCTGTTGCAGAAGCCGGTCAGTTTCAAAAAGTAAAAGCAATTGTCGAAGCCGACAAGCGCCGCAAAGTCGTCGTCGTTTCCGCTCCGGGAAAACGTAACCCGAAAGAAACAAAGCTTACCGATCTTCTTTATACGACCTACGATCTCGCTTCCAAAAATTTGGATTTTTCTGTTCCTTGGAAAATGATTTGCGATCGCTACTTGGATATTGCAAAAGATTTGAATTTGGAAACGAAAATTGGCGATGACCTCGCTGTTCTCGAATCGAAATTGAAAAATGAATGCGATAAAATTACCATCGACTTTCTCGTTTCGCGCGGAGAATTTTTATGCGCCCGCTTGATGGCAGAATATCTCGGAGCAAAATTCGTCGATTCGTATGATCTCATCGCCTTTGACGAACGTTATCGCATTACGCCGAAAAGTTATGAAACCATCGCTGAAATTCTTTCCGATGAAGAGCAACTTTTCGTCGTTCCGGGATTTTATGGCGAAGGCCCGCACAAACAAGTGAAAACTTTCTCGCGCGGCGGTTCGGATATTTCGGGCGCCGTTTTGGCAAACGGCATCAATGCAATTACCTACGAAAACTGGACCGATGTTTCGGGCATGCTCATGACGGATCCGCGAATCGTAGAAAATCCAAAGCCGATCAGCTATGTGAGTTACCGCGAAATTCGCGAACTTTCGTATTCGGGAGCAAGCGTTCTCCACGATGAATCGATTGCACCGTGCCGCGCTAAAAATATTCCGATTAACATTCGCAACACAAATCGTCCCGAAGATGCGGGAACAATTATCGGGCCAACTCCCGAAAAAACAGATTTCCCGATTACAGGAATTGCGGGACGTAAAGGCTTCTCGATGATTTACATTGAGAAGAGCATGATGAATAAAGAAGTCGGCTTCGGTCGCCGCGTTCTCGCCATTCTCGAAGGCGAAGGACTTTCTTACGAACTCAGCCCGAGCGGCATTGACTCGATGTCTATCGTCGTCGATTCCAAAAGTTTAGATGCTGTAAAGGATGCTGTTCTCGAAGATATTCTTTTGCAAATGCATCCCGACCGCGTGAAAGTTTTCCCGGGAATCAGTCTCGTTGCAACAGTCGGCCACGGTATGACAAACCAGATTGGAATTGCTGCAAAGCTTTTCTCTGCACTTGCCGAAAAAGACATCAACATTCGCATTATCGATCAGGGTTCTTCGCAAATTAACATTCTCGTCGGCGTGGACGATGCGAATATGGAAAATGCAATTCGTGCAATTTACAGCGCATTCGTGAAGTAATTATGTTTGATCATTATTACACCGACGAAATGGATGCGGTGAACGCAAAATTTGAGGCGCAAAAAATTGCGTTTGCGCCTCTTTCGTTCCAAGCGGCAAAAGCGCTTCGGAATTTAGGCATTTTGGAACTTGTGAGCAAATCCCGCAAAAAAGGTATCACCGTCAAAGAAATTGCAGATAAATTAAATTTATCCGAATACGGCGTTTCTGTTTTGATGGAAATGGGACTTGGCATGTCGATTTTTAAACTCAAAGAATCGACAACGGAAGATCTCATTTACACGCTTTCGAAAGTGGGATTTTTCTTACTCGCAGACGATATGACGCGCGTCAATATGGATTTTTCAGAAGACGTTTGCTACCAAGGCGCAGACGATTTAGAAAAATCAATTCGCACAGGAAAGCCCGAAGGCTTAAAACATTTTGGTAATTGGACGACCGTTTACGAAGGACTTTCGCAAACGAGCGATCAGTTCAAAAAAAGTTGGTTTGGATTTGATCATTTTTATTCGGATTTAGCGTTTCCAGAAGCGCTTCCGATTGTATTTGAAAATCCGGTGAAACGCCTTTTTGATATCGGCGGCAATACGGCGAAATGGGCAATTCAATGTTGCAAATTTAAAAGCGATGTTCAAGTTTCGATTATTGATTTGCCAGGGCAAACTGCAGTCGCCAAAGAAAATGCAAAAAAGGCGGGATTTGAAAATCGCATCGACACGATTTCGTGCAATGTATTAGATTCTGAAACGAAATTTCCAGAAGGCGCAAATGCCGTTTGGATGAGTCAATTTTTAGATTGTTTTTCGCTTCATCAAATCACAAAAATTTTGACGAAAATTTATCCGGCGGTAAATTCTGAAACGGATATTTATGTGCTTGAACCGCTTTGGGATAAGCAACGTTTTGAAGCGGCTTCGTATTCGCTGCAAGCGACTTCGCTTTATTTTACTTGCATCGCAAACGGCAACAGCAAAATGTATCGCTATAAAGAATTGAAAGATGCCGTGGAAGCCGGCGGATTTCATTTAGAAGAAGCGCATCACAATTTAGGAATCAACAGTTATTCGCTTTTGCGTTTTCGTAAAAAATGAATTTATACGTCAAAAAATTTTCGGCGTGGACATCGGAAGACTTGCCTAAACTTCCCTACGTTTCAATGCTTTTTAGAAGGCGCTTAAGCGCGATTACTAAAATGGTCGTTGAAACGGTGCACGCCGTTTCCGAAAATTTAGAACCGGTTCATGTGACGTTTGCTTCTGAATTTGGAGAAATTGTAAGACAGCATAAAATTTCTGAAGGCATTTTAGAAACAAGCGAAGTGATGCCTGCGCAATTTAGTTTATCTGTTTTTAATGCGCCCGTTTCGGCAGCATCCATTGTCGAAAAAAATATGCAAGGTTACAGCGCCATTTTTGGTGGCATTTATTCTTTTGAAAATGGTTTGAAAGAAGCGTGCGCGCCTTTAATTTCTGGTCGCGAAACAGAACGCATGTTTGTTTTTGCTGATGAACGCATTCCAGAAGATTATCAAAAAATTGCGCCTTATCCCAATCCGATTTGCGCACTTGCATTACGCATTTCGACTCAAAAAGAAAATTCCATTTGCGAATTAGATTTCTCTAAATTGCCCGAATTTTCAACCGCCGCAGAACAAGCTCTTTACTTTTTAAACCATCGATTGCCCAAGTGAATTTAACGCAAAGAATCATTTATATTTGGCGTTTAATTGCTAAAGTTTTTGTGTACGCCATTTACGGGATTTGCAGTTCCCTTTATATGATTTTATTCCCCGTTATTTTTACTTTGTCTGGATTTTCAAAAAAAAGATTTCGAAATATTGCGCGCACAATCAATTTTTATTTTTTCCAATTTTTTGTTTTCTTGATGAAATTGCTCGGCATTTTAACTGTCAATATCAAAAATAAAAATCGTTTAAAAGAAATTCACAGTTGCGTTGTTGTTGCAAATCATCCGTCTTTTTTAGATGTCTTAATTTTATTTTCGTTAATTCCCAAAGCAAATTGCATTGTAAAAGGAACTCTTTCCAAAACGCCTTTTGTAAATGCGATTGTGAATTTATTTTTTATCCCGAATACGCTTCCGTTTGAAACGCAATTACAAGATGCAAAAATCGGAATGGACGCTGGCGAAACTCTAATTATTTTCCCAGAAGGAACGCGCACAATTCCCAAAGAACCTTTGCATTTTAAAAAAGGCGCTGCACGATTTGCTTTATTTGCGGACAAAAATATTCAACCTATTTATATCGGCGGAAACGAAAAAATCGGCATTCGAAAGCACGATAAATTTTTCAGCTTTCATCCGACAAGTCGCTATCATTACAACCTTGAAATTTTAGACCCCATCACACTTGAAAAATTTAAAGCACACCCCGAACCTTCTGCAATTTCACTTTTAACAAATGAAATGCAAAAAATTCTAGAAGCGTGCCGCGAAAATGATTCAGAATTAAAATCCGATTTTTCAATTTAAATGCGCTTAAAAATAAGCGACGTATTGATTCCTCCGAACGCAAAATTATTGCTCATAAAATATTCAATATCCATTTCGCGCCCTGTGCCTGTGATGTAATCTAATTCACCACATTCGGGATCCACATTTTTAAGATTCAAATTCGGACTGAACCATTTTTTGTTCATCATCTGAATACTTTCCCAAGCTTCAATTGCGCCGCAAGCGCCCAGCGTGTGTCCCACATAACTTTTTAAACTGCTGATGGGAACTGCGCGCCCTTTAAAAGCGCCGTATGTCGCTTGCGTTTCTGCGATGTCGCCGAATTTGGTTGCCGTTCCGTGTCCATTGACATAACCGATAGCATCAGGCGAAATTCCTGCATTTTTAATAGCCAATTCCAAAGCGATTTGCATCGTTTCTTTTTTCGGCTGCGTCAAATGATTGCCATCGGTATTGGTTCCAAAGCCGACGACTTCTGCATAAATTTTTGCGCCGCGCGCTTTTGCGTGTTCATATTCTTCTAAAATTAAAGAGCCTGCGCCTTCACCGATTACAAGGCCATCGCGGTCTCGGTCATAAGAGGCGGGAGTAATTTCGGGAGTGTCATTTTTTACGCTCGTTGCAAATAAAATATCAAAGACCGCAGAACCTGTCGGATTCAATTCTTCGGCACCGCCTGCAATCATCACATCTTGCATTCCTTGCATGATATTTTCGTAGGCATAGCCAATCGATAAACTTCCGGCAGTGCACGCGGTATTCGTTGTAATCAAACGTCCCGTCAGTCCAAGCAAAACGCTAATGTTTACTGCGCACGTTTGTGGCATGCAGCGAATGTAACTCGTAGCCGTAATTTTTGTCGAATCATTAAACATAATCATCGACATAAATTCTTTAATGGCTTCGAAATTTCCCATCGATGAGCCATACGCTACGCCGATGCGTCCTGCTTTTAATTCGGGATCATTCAAATCGTATCCCGCACAAGTTAACGCACGTTCTGCTGAAGCTACAGCCATATGAGCAACGCGTCCCATTCCGCGCATTTTTTTACGAGGAAATTCGGGCAAGTCAAACAAAATCGGAGCAGCAAGGCGCGTGTTAATTTGTTTGTAACAATCCCATTCCGGCATGCACTTAACGCAATTTTTAAATTCATGCAAGCGATTAAAAATCACTTCATCGTCCATTCCCAAAGGGGAAATGCTCGATCCACCTGTTACAACAACGCGACGCATTAAGCTAATCCTCCGTTTACAGAAATGACTTGGCGAGTAATGTAAGCTGCACCATCTGAAAGCAAGAATAAAACGGTTGCAGCAACTTCTTCAGGTTTTCCGACACGTTTCATCGGAATCGAAGGTAAAATCATATCGAGTGGAGCATCCTTAATCATTTCCGTTTCGATTAAGCCTGGAGCGACACTGTTTACCGTAATATTTCTTGAAGCCAGTTCGACCGCAAGCGCTTTACTTGCAGCAATTAAGCCGCCTTTGCTTGCGCTATAATTGACTTGTCCGCGATTTCCAATAATGCCCGAAACCGAAGCAATCGTTATAATGCGCCCTTTGCGTTTTCTGCACATCGGCATCACAATCGGTTGCAACACATTGTAAAATCCGTTTAAATTCACATCGATGACTTTATCCCAATAATCTTCTGTCATCGCAGGGAATGCGGTATCTTTGCAAATTCCCGAAGACAAAACGACTCCGTAATAAGCGCCATTTTCAGAAATATCTTTTTCTAAAACTTCTCTGCAATTTTTCCGATCCGTCAAATTAAATTGCATCAACTGAATTTTATCGCTGAAAGTTTCTGCGAGCTCTTTTAATTTTTCTGCGTGACTATTGTAATGCGCCACAACGGAATAGCCCGCTTCTAAAACAGCTTTCGTAATCGCAAAGCCAATGCCTCCGCTTGCACCCGTTACTAAAATGCGTTTTTCGTTTTCCATTTTATACTCCTAAAACTTGTTTCGGATCATCGACTTCAATCGTGTTCATCGTTGCCGTTGCGATGAGTTTATCGTTTACAAAAGCGCGCCCTTCAAAAGTGACCGCTTTATCCATACGAACCAACTGCTTTACCCAAAGCCGAACCGTTTCGCCATTACGAAAAACATTTTCATACGCTTGAAAATTGGTGACGCTTAAAATGAATCCCATTTTCGGCGGAAGATTCATTTTTTTACAAACGATTCCGATTAAAACAGAAACGCTCTGCGCCATATATTCAAAAGCAATCCAAACCGGAACGCCGTCGTAAATATCTTCGTAAAACATGCTTTTTTCATTTACATCAACTTCGGTTTCGGCGATAAAATTTTCCACATCGTATGACACCACACGCGAAAGCAAATGCATTTTTCCTTTGTGCGGAACAAGCTCCGAAACTTTTTCATGCGTATCAAATTCAGTCATCATTTTTCCCCAAAATAAGCGACACATTGCAGCCGCCAAAACCAAATGAATTGCTCATGCAAATATTTAAACGCGCAGAAGTTTCACCTTTTTTCACCAAATGAATTTGAGGAATTTCTAAATCGCGCTCGCCATCAAAATGATGCACCGGCAAAAAATGTTCCGCATTTTTTTTGTCTAAAGTTAAACAACAAAATGCAGCTTCTAATGCGCCCGAAGCTCCAAGCGTGTGCCCCGTTAATCCTTTCGTTGAACTACACGGAACATCGCAACCAAAAACGCGATTCACCGCGACACTTTCCATCGCATCGTTTAACTTTGTTCCGGTGCCGTGTAAATTGATGTAATCGATTTCCGTAGATTTGATTTTCGCATCGTCTAAAGCTTTTTGAATTGCTAATACAGCGCCTTCGCCATCGGCTCTTGGAGCGGTGACATGATCGGCATCTGCACTTTCACCAATTCCTAAAATTTCAAATTTTGCATTTTCTTTCTTTTTTGAAATTAAAAAGAATGCGGCGCCGTCGCCAATCGTTAAACCCGAACGATTTTTGCTAAATGGATTTGCCGGATTCATCGAAACCGCTTCTAAAGAATCGAAGCCGAGCACAACGGTTTCGGTTTCAATATCCACTCCGCCGACAATTGCCGCGTCGCAAAATCCCGCTTCAATCCAATTTCGCGCCGAAGCAAACGCCGATGCACTCGAAGCACACGCTGATGAATGTGTAAAAATCGGGCCTTTGATTTGAAATCTATCCGCAATAAATTCTGCGGCGAAATCCGCCTGTTGCATTTTCAAGCGATAATTTTTCGGATAATTATTTGTTTCTTTAAATTCTTGCAAAGCGCTGAGCGATGCTTCGGAACCGTTATCGCTTGAGCCCACAAAAATTCCAATGCGTTCGTTTCCAAATTCTTGAACGGCTTTTTCAATGGATTTTTCCATTTGCAAAAGTACGGATTCGCTTAAACGATTGACGTGATTTTCGTAAAATGAATTTTTCACATGCGGTAAATTTTCAAGCGCAATCGGAGCGACATAACGCAATTTTTCGCCATATTTTTTTTGAACAAATTTTGGCGGAAGTTTATTTTTTAACGCATTCCAAATCGTTTCTTTTTCAAATCCCAAAGCGCACGCAAGCGCAAAATCTTGAATGTACAACATTATTCTTTTCCTCGTTCGATTTGGTATTCGTATTTGCGAATGAGATTTTCAAAGCGAATTTGATTTTTTGATTTTTCCATTTTCATGAGAAGCGTATCATTCTCAGAAAGTGTGCGCACGAAAACATCTTCGTTTTTCAATTCTTTAAATTCCAATCCAACTTTTTTAAAATGCTTTTCCAAAACATTTTTCGGATAATACACAAATTGAATGTCCGCGATTATATATTCGGGTTTTACTTTTTTTGCATCCATCCATTTGCTTGTAAAAATCAACGAATCTTTTGTGTAAACTAAATTGGCGATTTCGTTTCCCATCGAACTAAAAATCATTAAATGGATGAGCGAATCATTTAATTGCATCCACGACATTCCTGTGATTTTTTTTTCACCATAATGCCCTTGCATCTGTTGATTTTCTTCGAGAGAATTTTCAAAAAATTCTGGCGAAATGAGTTCTCCCGATTTGGAATTGGAATAATACACCACTGCATTTTCTTTTAAACTTTTCGAAGACGATGCGCACGCGCTAAGCATCCAAACAGTAGCGGCTAAAACGAAAAGCATGCAGCGTGAAAAATTTCGCATCAAGTTAATTATAGAAATTTAATTTAAATTCCTTTGGATTTTTGTTCGTTCAATTTCTCGTAAACGGCGAAAGTAAAAAGCAAGCCGAAATTCCTAAAAGAACGGTTAAACCTAAAACAGAAACCGGCACGAAACTGCTCAAAGAAAGAGTTCCAAATGAGAAAAGCGTCGTGAGAGTTGAAAGCAAAACCGCAAAAGCGGTAGAGTCCGAATGGTCGGCCGAATCTTTAAAGAATAACGAATAATCGATGCCAATGCCAAGCACTAAAATCAGTCCTGTGATAGCGAAAAAGTTCACGGGAATTTCTAAATAGCCGAGCATTGAAAGGGTAAACAAACACGCTAAAATCGGAGCGCGCACAATGCGAAGTGAATCTCGCCAAGTGTAAACAAACGAAAGAATAAAGAACACCGCAAAATACGCAAATGCAACCAACGCAAGCGCAGAAACCGAAAGTTCCGTGAGCGCAGAATTGATCGTTTTCATTTTGTTGACCGCAAAAATTCCGTTTTCTGTGTCTTCAAAATTTTCCGCATTAAATTCTTCGCTTAAATGAAGCGGCATCACAGCGCTATAAAATTTTCCGTTGATTTCTCCAATCCAAAGCATCTCTTTTAAATTTTTAAATTGCATTGGCAATTCTTGATTTTCAGAAATGCCGCCGAATAATGCTGCGGGATTTTTTTGCGGGCGAATTTTCAACGCTTTGCAAAGTTTTTTATAACGCAGCGGAAGAGTGTGACGCAAAACAGAATCCATTTGCGCGCGCCGTTTTTCGGAAGGCACAAATTGCGAATACGCTAAAAAAGATTTTAGCAAAGAATCTTTTTCGGCTGCTTTTAATTTTTCGGCAAGCAATTCTTCTTTTTCTAAAACTTCTTCTTGTGAATTTCCAGTCACGATAAAATAAGTCGGAGAAATTCCCGTATTCATCCATTTGGCAACGCGCATTTCGCTTTCGCCCAAATCTTTGGAAACTTGATAAAGTGCGCGAATATCGGTGCGCACATTCATCTTAGAAAATCCAGGAATCAATGCAGCAATTAAAACTGCAAAAATCAAATAGCGCGGAATTTTCGGAATGCGTTCTAATTTTGAATATCCCGCTAAAATGAGTTGCGGAAATTTCAACGAGAATTTTTTACGCGTTTTCATCTTTTCAGAAACTTTCGGGAAAACCAAAAGCACAGAAAGTAATGCGCTCAAAAGACCGATCATCGAGAAAAACGCCATTTGACGAAGCACCGGAAAATCAACGATCATGAGCGCAACATAACTGAGTTCCGTCGTCATGAATCCGAGCAAAATACTTTTCACTTGGGCATTTTTATCGGCGAAATGATGCAGCGCATAATCAATGCTCACGCCGATGACACTTGTTCCAAATACAAATGTGAAAATATGAATTTCATGAAATGCGGCTAAAGTCGCGCCCGTTGCCGCAAGAATCGCAATCAAAATGGACGAAAGAATCGCAATGATTGGAACCGCTGAACGAAACACAATCAAAAGCAAAGCGAAAACGACAACCGTTGAAATGCCCGAAATCCAAGCGACTTCTTTTTGCGCTTTTTTAGAACTCGCATAACTATGAAACGGAACGCCCGAACGCATCACCGATAAATTCGGATGCGCTTTTTTTAGCAGATCAATTTTATTTTCTAACGCAGCGATTACGTGATCATCCGAAGCAAAATCCGATACGTTACTTGCCATTTCTGCATTCACAAAAATATAAGTCTTCCCCGAATCTTCAACGGTAAACATTCCGTTTCGAAGTGTTAAATTCCCCGACAACAAAGGATTTTTTAGAACAAGTCTATCTTCCACATTTTGCGCTAACAAATACGGATCTTCATGCAAATGTTTTAAATCGGCAATTGCAAAAGAGCCGTAAACATGCGCAAGCGATTGATTCAAAAAATAATTTGCCCGCGCCGAATCTTTCATTTTTAAAATGGCGGGATCTTGTAATGCAAATCGATTTTCAAAAAGATAATTCGAAACTTCTTCGTATGATGACGAATCGATTTTCCATGTTGCAAATTCAATTTGTTTACTTTCTAAAAGAAGTTGCCCGATTTCATTTGCCGAAGCTTCTGCCGTTGAAAAATTGGAGTCGCCGACAAAAATCATTAAATGCGACGCAGAGCGCAGCGAAAGTTCCGATTCCGCCGTTTGAATTTCTGTATTCGATTCCGAAATCGGAAGCATCGAATATAAACTTTTATCGATTTTCCACGGATACGCAATGACGACTGCGACGATTAACGCCAAATGCAAAATCGCCCAAAGCGCCATATTAAAATAGCGCTGTTTACTTAATTGATTATCGGAATTCATACGTCAAAATATTTCCTTCGCCATCGACGATTTCCATTTTTTCTAAAACTTTTTTTCCAGAAAGAGAAATGGTTGCGATTGCTTTTTTCACCGCATTTTCTTTCGGCGTTAATCCAATATTCCACTTTCCTTTTTCCGAAACAAAGTAAGCCTGAAAACGTTCTTGAATTGCTGACGTATCACCGCAAAAAACCGCTTGAAATGTTTTTGCGATTTCACGAAAGATTGCATTATCTGCTGCGTTCATTTCGGATTTTGAACCGTCCGCAAATGTTTGCACAATTTTTGTTTTCGAAATTTCAAGTTTCGACGCAAACGGTTTTTGCGTGTCAAACACAATTCCGTCTTCCGCAGAAATTTCATATTTGCCCGAAGATTCAAAAGTGCGATCAATTTTTGGCACAAATCTTTTTTGCTTAAAACTGCCGTGCATTTTTTCTGTTTTTGCAAATGTTTGCATTACTTGCAAAACTTCTTGCGATTGAAAATCGGCGGGAGAATTCCACAAGTCCGCTTCGGCAAAAAGAAACGCCGACGAAAAAAATATCCACGCAAAAATTTTACGCATGATTTTCCTCTGCCAAATATTTGTCCACGCGTTCTACAAAATCTTTGGGCGAACCGATCATCGATTCGTGCGTTTTGACATTTACCGCCATCTGCGTGCTCTCGGCTTTTGTAATGACTTTTCCTGTTTCTTCATCGATGAATTTATAACTGATTTTCATGCAGACATCATATTCTTCGAGAGTCGTTTCGATGCGAAATTTTTGCATAAAATGCAGCGGTCGAATATACTTAATATGCAACTGCACAACAGGCCAAACATATCCCGCTTTTTCCATTTCAAAATACGTGTAACGAATTTTGCTCAACAAATCACAGCGCGCCGTTTCCATATACTTCACATAATTGCCGTGCCACGCAATATTCATCGGATCTAAATCGTAAAATTGCACTTGAATTTTTGTAATCGCTTTTACTTTTTGGGAACTCACGATGATTCTCCTTTTTGCCAGAAGTCGTAAAAATTATACCATTGATAGGGATGTTTCAAGCAAAACTTTTCCAAGTAAGATACAAAGTCATTGGCAAGTTCTGCTGTTTTCTGTTTTTGTTCCGAGCGTTTTCCGTTCCATTCTACTTGAGAACGAATCACATGAAATTCGTATGGCGATGTGATGTCTAAATCTTTTTTGCGAAAAGCAAAAATAAAATAGATGGGCGCTTTTAAAATGCCCGCAAGAGTAAATGCGCCTTCGGGAAATTCTGCGGTTTCTCCTAAAAATTTTAATGGAATCATTCGATTTTGAAAATGCGCAGAAGTCCTATCGCCAGCGATGGCGACTAAATTTCCCGTTTCAATTTTTTCACGCATTTGAATTGCCGTTTCAACGCCGATTTCATTTGCGTTAAAACTATTTTGCAGCAATTCCGGATTGAGTTTTTGAAGAATCGCATTAAAATTTTTTGTGCCCAAAAAATCAATGACAGGAAAAACTTGAAATTTTCGAATCGTGTGTTCTTTCTGATAACTCGTAAGCGAGCGCGTCGCTTCAATATTTCCTAAATGCGAGCACAAAATAAATGCACCATTTCCCGCATTTAACTTTTCAACCAATTCCTGCAAATTATCATTTTGCGTTTCGAGTTCAGACAAATTCATCTTTCCCGCCCAACCGCGAATTTTTTCAATCATCGAAAGAGCGAAAGCTAAAATATGTTTGTAAACAGCAAACGCGGGCACTTTTTGATTTTTGATTGCAAAGACATGCTGCAAATAATGGCGAGAACGCCGCCGCACAGGAGCTGCGCCTAAATAAAAGAAAAAAACGACGACAGCGGTAATGCATTCCACGCATTTCCGCGGAAGATGCACCGTTGCCCACAACATAAACCGCAGTTTCCAAGCGGGTTCTGCCGTTTCTTTTATCTGTGACCAGTGTTCTTCCATTTATGTTCACCCATTTTCTGCTGACGTGATTTTCGAAATTCTGCAGCGCGTTTTTTCGCCACAAGAAGTTTCGGCAATCGCAAAAGCATGCCGCAACAAAGACGCGTATGCAGCCAAGAAATATCGATGTTATCGTGCAACATTCGGAAATTGGAAATGCCGTGTTCCGGATAATTGACTTTCACCGGATAAGAAAACATGCTTACTCCCGCCCACGAAAGTCGCACTAAAATTTCAATATCAAATCCCATGCGCAGCGAACGCAAATTTTCTAAAATCGGCATCGTTTGCAAAATCGGATAAATGCGAAATCCGCACATCGCATCGGGAACTCGCCGAGAAAGCGTTTCAATCTTCACCCAAAAATTGGTAATCTTTCGACCTTGTTCACGGCTCTTTGGCACAGACGCATTGTACTGCGGAAAACCTGCGATCAAACTTTTAAAATGCCTCCGCGATTCTTTGAGAAAAAACGGAATGGCTGCGGGATGATGTTGTCCATCGGCGTCAATTTGAAGCGCATGCGTAAATCCTTCTTTGTGCGCTTCGCGCATTGCAGTGCGAACAGCTGCGCCCTTTCCCAAATTAGAGCTGTGCGAAATCACCGTCACATCGGGAAATGATTCGGCGACTTTATTGAGCACTTGCAAATCTTCGGGAGAATTTCCATCGTCCACAATAAACACGGGCAAATTTTGTTCTTTTAAATTTTTCACCACCGACCAAACCGTATTTGCATGATGATAAACGGGGACAATAGCGCAGGGCTTAAATTCCATTACAACTCCTTTTTGAGCACAAGGGTGCCCGAAGCGCAAACTTTTTCACCTTCTAACAACATGCGAAATGCGAGTTTTCCCGTTTCTTCCGAAAATTTTTCTTCGATTAAAAACGGAACATTGGGAAAAATCGGATGCATAAATTTAATGCGGAGCATTCGATCTAAATGCGAATTGCGTTTTAAAAATCCGCGGAAAAATCGCAGCACTAAATCGATTTGCACAACCGCCGGCAACAATTTAAATTCGGGAAAATGTCCATTGTAATAATCACTCGTTTCAGGAATCACGCATTTGACCGTAAACGCATTTTCTTCGAGATGATAACGCAAAATTTTAAAATTGAAATTTTCTGGAATTTCAAATAATCGTTGAATGTCGCGCACTTTAATTTTTCCCATCACATCTTGCGGAAGTTCTTCTAAATAGCGCCACTTTTTTGGAAGCACGGTATTTTCCAAAAATCCAGAAAGATGAGCGCGGAAATATTCATTGATTTCTTTTTTCGATAAATTTTGAAACTGCGATAATCCCGCTTCGTTTAAAACAATTGCCGCCGCTAAAAATTGGCGTTTACCCGTCATCGGAACCACGCGCACATCGCGGACTAATTTTGTTTCGCGCAGGCGATTTTCTACTTCGGGAAGCGAGATGCGCTTTTCTTCAATTTTCACAATGGAATCTGCGCGCCCGCACAAAGTAAATTTTCCATCGTTTTCAATTTTCCCTAAATCGCCGGTTAAAAATCCTTCGGCATCTGTATAAGACGATTGAATTTTTAAGCAACCATTTTCTGCTAGCGAAATTTGATTGGGCGGAATCGGCGTCCACAAAATTTCTTCTCGAATATCACGAGTCGCAATGGCGCCCGCTTCGGTGCAACCGTAAATTTCTTGAACGCCATTTCCCGAAAGCGTTAAAACTTGACTGGCGACATCATCGGGCAAAACGCCGCCCGCCGATAACCAAAACGGTTTCGTTTTAAAATGCAATGGCGTTTTACTAACCGCTAAGCGTTTTAAAAATGCGGGACTCGCCACAATGACTGCGGGCTCTTTTTCAATCTGCGCAATTTCTTCGGGAAATTCAAATCGCATTCGACGAATTGGAAGCCCCGCAGAAATCGGTAAAAAAATTGAAAACGCAAGTCCGTAAATATGATGATGATTCACCGTCGAATAGATATTTCGATTCGCAAAATTTTTGGCAAATCGTTTTGCTAAAGCCTCCGCTTCATTTTCAAATTGCATTCCTGTTTTTGCAATTTCTTTCGGCGCGCCCGTCGTTCCCGATGTAAAAATAGAAGCTTTGACCGTTTGAATATCAAATGTTTCCCACGATTTTTCCGCAGAAAATTTCTCTAACACTTGCGGAATTTGCAGCGCATTTTCTGCACCCGAATCATTTAAAAATCCGATATTTGATTTTTGAATTTCGCGGATAAATTCTGGTTTGCAATTTGCGGTAAGCAAAATTTTCTTTTGACTTTGAAAAAGCGCAAATAAGGCGACGATAAAATAATACGAGTCATCCGCATTTAAAATCCACGAATCGAAGGATTCTTTTTCTATCGCGGTGCGAAGTTTCGAGACATCGGTTTTCAAATCTTTCCACGTTTTATTTTCCGAAGCGATTCCATTTCCGCTAAATGCAACCACTGCATTTTCCGGTCGCGAGTCTGCGCGGAGTTTTGAAAACGGGATGTAAGACTGCAGAGTTGATTGTTTCATTTTTCGCACTCCATATTCAACCACAAACAAAATTCCCATGCAAATATAGGAGATTAAACCGTTGTAAAGAGACCAAATTTTTTCATCGGCGAGAAGAACGGTCCACATCGCGATGCTTCCGTTTACGATGAAAAATAGGCACCACGCAATCGTGACTTTTTTACAATAACTTTCCACCGAGAAAGCATCTGCCGAAAGTAAAATGCGTTTGTCCGCAAAAGTCGCCAGGCGAAAAATTAAATTCGGTTTTCGAAAAAGCGTTGCCGAAAAAATGCAAAGCATTCCTGCGTTCACAAGAACCGGATAAATTTTCACCAAAATTTCATTGTTAAACGCAAACGCTAAACTGCCACAAAGAAACAAGAAAATGCAAAAGCCAATTTCTTTTGCTTTCAAATGGCCTTGTTTTTTTGTTGAAGAAAAAAGATGAAACGCCGCAAGCAAAAGCAATAAAAGGCTTAGCTTACGCGGCGAAAGCCCCCAAAATCGGAGACCGCAAAATACCAGAACAGGATAAAGAACCGATAACGCGGCAAAAAAAATCTTGCCCGTTAACGATTTCATTTTTTATCGAGAGAACCTTGAGCGGCGTCGAAAATTCCATCGACGACATCTTGTAAAGTCCGCATTTTTTTGAAGACTTCAGGATCCATATTTTTCGGAATATACTGTTTGAATTTAACGATTAAATCGACAGCATCAATGCTATCCAAATTCAAATCTTCGTATAATTTCGCTTCGGGAACCACTTTCTCGGGCTCCATTTCAAAATCGTTAATCAACGCTTCACGAATTTTTCCGTAGAGTTCTTGCTTGTCCATAAATTAGTCCTTTTTATTTTCCCGGATGTATGCGGCAAGGGCATTCACGGAAGCAAAATGTTTACGGGTTTCTGCGTTGACGGTAGAAAATGTCACGCCAAAATTATCCTTGATGGCAATTCCTAATTCCAAAGCGTCAATGCTATCGAGTTCAAGTCCTTTGCCTTCTTTATCTTTTCCAAAGAGAGGCGCATCGTCATCGATATCCGCTGGGGTGATATCTTCTAATTCAAGCGCTTTGATCAGCACATCCTTGATTTGCAAATTCAAATCGGACATAAAATCTCCAACAAAGTGATGTTCAAAATATAGTAAGTGCAACGCAAAAAATGATCCCGTTTCACGAGAAAATGAAGTGCAAAAGGTAAGAAAAAGGCGGCCTAAAAAAGAGACCGCCCATTTTCATTTTATGCGTTACACACAAAGTAACTTTTTCGTCGAAAAATTACTTTTCGTCTTTTCCGCATTTGCAGCACTTGCAGCAAGCGAGGAACTTGTAAGCAACACCGCCGATGACGCCGCCGAGAATCGGAGCGACCCAGAAGAGCCAAAGTTGCTTAATCGCTGTTCCGCCGACAAAAACTGCAACAGCCGTAGAACGAGCCGGGTTCACCGAAGTATTCGTTACCGGAATGCTGATGAGGTGAATGAGAGTTAAGCAAAGACCGATTGCGATCGGAGCAAAACCCGCCGGAGCGCGGCTATCTGTTGCGCCCATAATCACAAACAGGAAAACTGCAGTCAGCACCATTTCGATGAGGAATGCAGAACCCATTCCGAATGTTTTACCGCCAAATGCATTGCGGCCAGCTTCATTCAAAGAATCCGACCAACCGTTCGTTGCGAAGGCGCCGATGCCCGCGTTTAAATCGGGGCAAGCGATTGCATAAAGCACTGCTGCTGCGATAATGCCACCGATTACTTGTGCGATAATGTAAGCCGGAGCTTCTTTTGCAGAAAAACGTCCACCAGCGACCAAGCCCAAAGTTACAGCCGGATTCAAATGGCAACCCGAAATGTGGCCGATAGCGAAAGCCATTGTGAGAACGGTAAGGCCGAAAGCCAATGCAACACCGACATAGCCGATGCCAGTTGTCGGAACACCACAAGCGAGAACTGCTGCGCCGCAGCCACCGAAAACGAGCCAAAATGTACCGATTGCTTCTGCGATAGATCTTTTTGCGAGAGACATTTTTTCTCCTTTGAAAATTTTGCCTTTAATATAAAAAAGCCTCGATCCTTCTGAAAGAGGAATCCGAGGCAAATGTGATGTAGTTTACAGAGATTAGAGAGCGATGATTTTTTCGTTTTCCATCAACTGTTCAAATGTCTGCCGTTCACGAATCACGTGCAATTCTCCGTTTGAAAGAAGAATTTCCGGAGCGTAACGACGGCTATTATAATTGCTCGACATCGCACTTCCGTAAGCACCTGCATCGTGCAAAACCAAGAAATCGCCGACTTTAGCTTCGGGCAATTTCCGCGTTACGACAAAGCCGCCTTCTTCTTGCGTAAAGACATCACCCGATTCGCAAAGCGGACCTGCGACGATGACATCTTTTTCGGAATCCAATTTGCGTCCATCTTTTGAAACAATGGAAATCGCATGATAAGATCCGTAAAAAGACGGGCGCACGAGATCATTGAAGCCAGCGTCTACCAAATAGAACAATTTATCTTCTTGGAATTTTACCGCGCGAATTTCGGCGACGAGCACAGCGCTTTCTGCGACCAAGTAACGTCCCGGTTCCACTTCGAGAGCGACATCATGTCCGATCGATTGCGCAATATCTTTGCGGGCTTTATCCCACAAATCGTAATATGCTTTTACATCGATGCGGTTTCCTTTTTCGCTTTCTTTATACGGAATCGGAAGTCCTCCGCCTGCAGAAATCACGCGGAGATGTGAACCTAAACGGCGCGAAGCGTCGCGCATGGCATCGCAAACTTTGGAAAGATGTTCAAAGTCCGAGCCGCTGCCGATATGCATGTGCAGACCCGTAATCCACATTCCGTTTGCCTGCGCCAACTTAACGCAATCTTTAATCTGCGAATGCCAAACGCCGTGTTTCGAAAGCGGTCCACCCGTATTCGTTTTTTGCGAATGACCGTGGCCAAATCCCGGATTCACGCGAAGAGTCAAATTTGATTTCACTCCTGCGTCAGCGAGTTGCTGAATCATATCCGCCGAGCCGACGTTCACATGGATATTGTATTTCTTCACAAGTTCCAATGCGTCGCGGTCAAAAATATCCGCCGTGTAAACGATTTGCGGAACTTGCTTGTCGCTTTCGTCGCCTTTAAATCCTGCGCGTAAAGCGCGGACAATTTCACCAGCACTCACAGCATCCACTACAGCGCCACATTTTTTAATCAGCGAAATAATGGAAAGATTGGGGCAAGCTTTTTGAGCGAAACGAACTGTATCGAAGCACTTGAGTTCCTGAACACGCTTTTCGATAGTCGCCCGATCATAAAGCCAAAAAGGGGTGCCGTATTGCGCGACACCCTCTCGAATAATTTCGTCCGAAAAAATCGAATTAGACATTCTTGACGCTATTTTCGCCACCCTGACCGTCAGGAACGCGGTCCGGATTTGCTTGGTCAATTTCCCAGCTTCCGTCAAAGACGAATTTATATTGGTAAGAACCTGCAGCAAGACTTGTTTTCAAAGTCCACACGCCTTGTTCCCCTTTTGTCATCGCAGCCGGAGTCCAGTTGTTGAATTCGCCCGCGACTTCAACCTTTTGAGAATCGGGAGAATAAACGCTGAAGACGACTTCGGTCAATTCGACCTTGGACGCTTTCTTCGCTTTCGGAGCTGCTTTGACAACTTTTGCCGCCTTCGGAGCCTTTGCGACTTTTGCAACAGTCTTTTCAACTTTCGCCAGTTTGACAGCTTTCGGAGCAGCCTTCGGTGCAGCTTTTGCGGCAACTTTAGAAGCAGCCTTATTTGCCACCTTTTCCACTTTCGCCGGCTTGACAGCCTTCGCTACCGTTTCTTTTTTCGGAGCGGTTTTTGCAGCCTTTGCAGGGGCTTTCTTGGCAGGAGCCTTTCTCACAGTTTTCGTTTGAGTTGACATCGATCAACCTCCTTTTATTGTGCATAAAATAATAGCAAATTAAACTCAAATTGTGTATTTCCTTTTTTTAGTTTTTGTTTTTAGAAATGCTTCAAAAGAGAACAAAAACTCTTTCTATTTTTTGCGAAAACTTTTTCCGGAAGAATTCTTATGACAAAGCCTTCTGCAATCATTGCCCCGAGCGTTTTGAACGCAAACTTTCTCCGCTTACAAGATGAAATTTCTGCGATAGAAAAAGGCGGCGCAGGACTCGTTCACTTAGATATTATGGATGGACATTTCGTTCCTAATATCAGTTTCGGTCCCGACATTTCGAAGCAAATCGGCAAAGCGTCCTCTCTTCCGATGGATTGCCATTTGATGATTAGCAATCCCGAAATGTTCGTTGATGAATTTGCCAAAGCAGGCGCGCGTTACATTTCAATTCAAGCCGAATCAACGCATCACTTAGACCGCATTTTAAATCGCATTCGCGAACTCGGCGCAAAGCCCGCAGTAAGCATTAACCCTGCAACTCCCATCGAAAATATCAAATGGGTTTTGGATACGGTCGATATGGTGCTCGTGATGTCGGTGAATCCAGGCTTCGGCGGACAAAGTTTAATTCCCTATTGCTTGGATAAAATTCACGAATTGCGTTCTCTCAAACCGGAACTCGATATCGAAATTGACGGCGGTGTAAAATTGTCAAATATCCTCGATGCAAAAAAAGCGGGAGCCAATATCTTCGTCGTCGGCAGTGCGATTTTCAAAACAGAATCGCCCGAAGAAACTTGCCGTGAATTTGTGAATCAGGTGAAGTAAATTTCTGCGGAGAAATGATGTTAAACACATCCCTTTGCTACATCGAACAAAACGGTTCTTATCTGTTGCTTCACCGCGTAAAAAAGCAGAACGATATCAATCACGATAAATGGATTGGAATCGGCGGGAAATTTGAAGAAGGCGAAAGCCCCGAAGATTGCGTGCGGCGAGAAGCCCGCGAAGAAACGGGACTCGAACTTTTAGATTTAAAATACTGCGGAATCGTTACCTTCGTAAGCGACGGAATGAACGAAGTCGAATTTATGCATCTCTTTCGGGCGACAAAATTTTCGGGCGAATTGAAAGAATGCGACGAAGGCGTTTTAGAATGGATTCCCAAAGAAAAATTTGCAGAGCTTCCGCATTGGGATGGCGACCGCATTTTCTTAACTCTCATCGATCGCGAAGTTCCATTCTTTTCGTTAAAACTCACATATCGAGGGAACACTCTTACCGAAGCACTTCTCAACGAAAAGCCCGTTCAAGCTAGCGATTTCGCTTACGGTTCTCTTCCCGAATTTCCGCCGATGCGACGTCATGAACGCGAACTTTCCCGCGAAGATGCGATGGAAATTTTAACGCAAAATGAATACGGCATTCTTGCAACAGAAAATTCCATCGGTTATCCTTATGGAATTCCTTTGAGTTACGCCTTTGACGGGGAACATATTTGGTTTCACGGCGCAAAAGCGGGCGAAAAATTTAACGCCATTACAAGAAATTCCCGCGTGAGTTTTACCGTTGTCCGCAACACAAAAATTCATCCGGAAAAATTCAGCACTGCCTTTGAAAGTTGCATTGTCTTCGGACGCGTTCGTATTCCCAAAGATCCCAAAATCGGTTTGCGTTTACTCATCAAAAAATACAGCCCCGAATTTCAAGAAGCGGGCGATGCTTACATTGAACGCGCTCTGCATAAAACCGGAGTTTTCCGCATTGACATTGAACACATTAGCGGGAAAAAACACGAATAATTTTTGTGAAAAAATTTTACGCAGCATCGCTCAAGCGATGCTTTTATTTTTCATTTTTCACCGCTTTATCGTAAGCGTGTAAAATCGTCGCCGACGAAATCGTGCCCACAATTTTCCCGGCGGAATTTTTCACATAAACTTCGTTAATCGAATGTTTCAGCATAAACTTCATCGCCGAATGCAAATCAACGCTCGCGGGGAGAAGCGGCGAATGCGTCACGCAATCCGAAACCAAAAGCACATTGGCTCCGCCTTCAATCGAAACGATATTGCGCAAAACTAAACTCCAATCGAGAACGCCTAAATATTCTTCGCCATCAAAAACCGGATAGGTATGCATCGTCGCTGAATCTGTAAATTCCACATTAAATGTATCGATATCTTTTTCCGCTTCGTGAATTGTCTTCTTCGCATCCAAGCAAAGCACTTTTGATTTCTGCATGACCGAGCCCACCGAAATTGTCCGCAGTAAATCGGGATCCATTTCTAAGCGATGCGCGGGCGACGAAAATTTGTTTAAAACTTGACTCCGATAAATTCCCCATTTGCGGCTAAACGCAACGTGGACAACTGCCGCAAGCATAATTCCCGGAAGCAGTTGATAGCTCCCCGTCATTTCGCAAACCATCACTACGCCGGCGAGCGGAGCCTTTGCTGCTCCCGCAAAAAATGCGCCCATTCCCACCAACGCCATCGCACCCGGTTCTTGTAAAACTCCGGGCAAAACCGTTTCGAAAGCAACTGCAAAAGCAGCCCCGAGAACACCGCCGAGAAAAAGCGAAGGACCGAAAACGCCGCCAGCACCGCCGCTTCCCACCGTAAACGATGTCGCCATAATTTTAGCGATGACGAGTCCGAGCAAAAATAAAATCGATGGCGAATGTTCTGGATCGACGAGTCGCGTCATGCTTTCAACGTAATCCCAAGTGCCGCCCATCGCCTGCGGGAAAAAGAATGCAACAGCACCGCAGAGAATGCCTCCGATTGCGGGCTTTGCCCAATTCGGAATTTTCCACGCGGTGAAAAAATCTTCGACTTTATAATAGAATTTGACGTAGAGATACGAAGCGGGAACGCAGAGAAGCCCGAGTAATGCGCAGCAAAAAAGATTCAAACTATTTACAAAATAAAAGTCGGGCACATTAAATGTCGGCGCTGTTCCAAAGACGCTCGAATAAACGGTAAAGCCGACAACCGAAGCGATAATTGAAGTTCCAAATGCGCTGCTTTCAAAATCTTCGCGGTAAAGAATTTCTACCGAAGTGAGCGCGCCCGCTAACGGCGCTTTAAAAATAGAACCCAATCCCGCAGCCATTCCTGCGAGTCCGAATTGACGCCGCACCGCTCGAGTCATTTTGAAAAAGCGGCAAATGGTCGAAGCAATTCCCGAACCGATTTGCGACACCGGACCTTCAAAGCCCGCGCTTCCGCCGCTGCCGAGAGTAATCGTACTCGCCAAAAGTTTCACGGGCGCAACGCGTTTCCGCAGTACTCCGCCGCGATGATGAAACGCATAAATGGAGCGATCCGTTCCTTGCCCCGCTGCCTCAGGAGTTTTTGCAAAAACAAAAAGTAAAAGCCCGACTAAAAGTCCGCCGATCGCTGGCGCAAGAAAAAGAAACGGACCCGAAAAAGTTTTATTCACAAACTCCGTCGTCGATTCCAAACAAATGCGAAATATTATGGCGACGCCACCGGTCACAAGTCCGATGAAAGCTGCCAAAAACATTTTTGGCATGTAAGAATTGATGATGAAAAGTCGGGAAATTTTTTTCATCGGAAGCTACTTGCGTTTTCGCCAAACAAAGAGAACGCCAGCCACCGATAGAACGAAAATCGCCACGATAATCCAAAACGAATACGGATTATTTTCGCCCAGTCCAAATGGAAATTTCACATTCATGCCGAAGATACTCGCGACGAAAGTCGGAATGGTAATCGCAATCGTGATAATGTTTAGTGTTCGCATTAACACGTTCATATTGTTGTTCACCACACTCGCCCGCGCATCCATTAACGATGCCAAAATGTTTGCGTAAATTTCGGCCTGCTGCAAACTTTGCCGATTTTCAATCACCACGTCATCTAAGAGCTCGCGTTCGTTTTCGTTAAACTGCATGCCGCGACCCATCTGCAATTTTTTGAGCAACGCTTCGTTCGAATTGAGCGCGCTCACGTAATAAATCAAGCCCTTATTGAGAGTGAACATATATTGCAGATATTTATTGTCGAGAGTATTCTGCAATTTATCTTCGAGTTCTTCGCTAATCCGATTCATAATCTTCAAGTGCTCGTTGAAGTGGTAAACGGAATAGTTCAAAAGTTTAATGACAAATGTATTGAGGCTGTCGATTTTAGAGAATCGGCGGGAATCCATCAGCGGAATTTCTGCATCCGAAAGGAGAAGCACCCAGTCTTCGAACAAGAAAATTCCAAAAGACTCCACGCGGAATTCAAAATTATCTTCGGAAGTATAATTGCGCGGTTTCTTAAAAACGATGGTGGTAAAATCATCATCGTATTCCACACGCGAAAGTTCGTCATTATCGAATGCAGAAGCAATCGTATGTTCTGCAATCTCATATTTTTTGACAAGAGCGCCCCGCTGTTCCTGGCTCGGGCTGCCCATCAACACGATGTCTGCGGAATCTTCGTCCGAAGCCTTCGTGATGCGGCCATTCTCAATTTTATAATACTTGAGCATAAAAGCCTCTCTTGTATTATGAACGCCTACAATTTTTTTTGCACCCCAAAAATAAAAAAGACCGAGGACAATGCCTAGGTCTTTTATGAGAAATGTTTGTAAAAATTACACGAGACGGCGCACGTGATTGTGGAACCAGACGACGAACGGTGAACAGATAAACACCGAGGAGTAAGTTCCGACGAGAGTACCGAACGACATCACCAAACCGAAGTCGCGAATCGAAGAACCGCCCATCACAGCAAGAATCACGCAAACAAAGAATGTCGTGCCCGAAGTAATCACCGTACGGCTAAAGCACTGCGAAACCGAAGCGTCCACCGTTTCTGCAAAATTGGCCGAACCGTGGAGACGAACATTTTCACGAATGCGGTCGTAGTTCACAATCGTATCGTTCACCGAGTAACCGATCATCGTAAGGAATGCCGCGACCATTGCGCCGTCGACCGAAAGACCGAGAAGCGAAACAAAGCCAATCGTGAGCATCGTATCGTGTACCAGGCCGAGAACTGCGCCAAGACCGAAGCCAAGACCGAGTTTGCCAAAGCGGAACCACACATAAAGGCAAATGGCGAGCCAAGCGAGAAGCACCGAGAGAAGTGCGTTAAAGCGAAGTTCTTCGCCGATCGTCGCACCGACTTCGTCTCTCGACAAAATCTGCACGCGTTCGTCCGAGTCAATAGCCTTAATCACGTCAGCGCCTTGTTCGCTCTTCACCACAACTTCATAAGTGTTCTGCAAAGAGGTTCCGCCGACTACGCGAACCATTCCATTTTTCACATTGAACTTGGAAAGTACATCATTCAAGTCCTTGATATGATCCACGTCATCGTTATATTGCACGCGGAACACAGTACCACCGGTAAAGTCGATGCTGAAATTGAAGCCTTTGAAAATAGAGAGTGCAAGAGCAATCACAACGCAAATGACCGAGAGTCCGACGAAAATCTTCGACTTGCTCGTAATCGGGAGATGTGCATTATTGAGAGCCGGAACACCACCGCCAATAGAAATCGTGTTGTTATCTTGCTTGGCGAGTTTCATATCGAAAA